>Ga0316207_10000042_pt1 | contig 280852 bp, 256 predicted proteins | sample 6weekpyrite_MG_FD_204943 | JGI IMG/M metagenome (GOLD analysis project Ga0316207, IMG submission 204943) | Microbial mat bacterial communities from mineral coupon in-situ incubated in ocean water Damariscotta River, Maine, United States -... | ecosystem: Environmental > Aquatic > Marine >... | reverse complement strand
TGTCAAATTCTCCAAGCAACAAACAGAGTTTGTATATTGCGTATGAAAGCTTGTTCCTGCGGAGGCCTTGTTTGCGCGCTCGCCTTCGCTCGCGCCCAAGCCTTTAAACTACCGTTCGGTAGTTTAAACAAAAGACAAAGGAAAAGTCTCAAAAAAAGAAGAAGAAAAAATCAAGTGTTGCAGGGCAATCTATTATTTTTTAAGGGAGCAAATTGTGGTTATTTTCTTTACTTTGAAAAACTAAAACTCATCAAAAATTGTGTTATTTATAATTGAGAAGACACTCTTCTTGACTAATAGGTGACGTAAAAGCGAGTCGTTGTTGACACGTGATTTATCACCTATTCTAGGTCTGATAACCCAGTAATATCACCGGAGTTTATGCCCTCGTTTTGGACATGAAAACTTGGTTATAAATATACATAAATTGGATACTTATTATGTACGAGAGCTATCATTTCAAAATAGACAAGCACGCATTTCAATATAGCATTAGCGCCCTATCAAATTACTACGATCCAGTTAAAAATCGCTCCTCGCAAACAGAGTTTTGCGCAATAACAATTAAAGCAACAATGATGCATCCCAAGATAATATGCGGCGAACATGTTAAGGTAAATATCCTTGGATCAAGAAGTTCAAAACAGAATCTTGAAAAAAAGGAAGCCGATAGAGAAACTCAATTATGGATAGGTGGAATTAATTTATTCCGTGATTCACGCGATGTCTATTGCACACTTCCAGACGACAGAATCATGCATATTTATCATATGATATTGTCAGGAATTTTTACTGAATTTATTGCTCAAGGTGAACCGCTAAAACGTAAAAAAGCGCATTTCCGAAGTCTGTTTTTTAACACACATTTTGATGAGGACGAATACTATTAGAGGGCGCTGTATTTTACAGATATTCGAGTGAATTTCCATTCATTCAAAACACCCCTTTTCATCACCGCTTATGGAACCATTATAGATGGCTTCTGACCTCTAAATCTATCTTTCAAAATTTTATTTATAAGCTGTGCATTATCTGGCAAAACAGCTAAGCGTCCGATTAGAAAATCTTCAAGGCTTGGGGGTCATTCTTGAAATAGGTTGATAAGCGCCTACCAATAGAACCACTGGCGGAGGCTTTTCCTATATATTGTATGCTACCCACAACGATAAATGAGGTATTGCCCATTTATGTAGGTCTCAGAATAATCCATTTCCAGATCACGGGCGATGGCATCATAATCTATGTAATTCACCAAGTGGCTCGGAATATCGCCAAACAGACCCTCGTCGACAAAACGCTCAGCAAGATCACGTATGCTGTTACAGTCATAGATATCAACCTCAAAATCAGCAGGTTTCACATTCTCAGAATCAAAGTCATAACCACATTCTCCAACGGCAATGATAAAACGGCGCTTGTCGTCCTCATCCCAATTGCCGCATACATCAAAATAGGCTTTAAAATTACACTGATTCAGCTCCCATGCTTTGGCAAGTGCTATGTCTATGCCGTCACCATTGATGAGGTCTATTTCAAACTCTTCAACTCTATCTCCAAAACTATTACGAAGCGCAGCGGCTTTGCTCGCGTAGTCTTCTGCACTATCAAAATAAAATCCAGCAGCTTCTCGGTCATAGGGATTTGCATATAATGTTGTCATGTTTCTTATCTCCTTCTTTCACATATAAAACCCCGGAAGGGGGCGGTGATGAAAAGCGAAACAGACAGACTGGATAGAGGCTCACACCCCAAGGCTTCAGCCGTAGTGGGTCGCAACGAAGAGGAGAACTGCATAGCAGTTGTGAGAATATAGACTTTCTGGCAAAAAAGAGCGTCAACCGCCCCCTCGAAGGTTTTAAAACAAACATAACCTTAAATGCGTTAGCCAAAGGCTAATACCATATTTATTGGAATTTTATTGGAAGTTTATGAGAATTTCTTTAAGGTGGCTTAAGGAGATACTTTTATGTTTAAACCCCATTTTCAGATCAGTCCAAAAACCAGTAAAGCTTTGATGGAGATTGAGGCATGCCGTCAGGCAGTGGCGGACTTACCTGTAACTGTGATGTTACTGGATAGCCTTAGAAAAAGCGCAAGACTGGTATCCACCCATTATTCCACGCAGATCGAAGGCAATCGCCTGACGCAGGAACAGGTCGCGGATGTTGTGCTAGAAGGCGGTACTTTTCCAAACCGTGAGCGTGATGAGGCCGAGGTTAAAAACTACTACGCAGCGCTTGATTATTTGGAAGAGCTGGTAAAGGCGCATGAAACTATCACAGAAACACAGATTAAAACCCTTCATGGGCTGGTGATGACAGGCAAGGCAAAGCCCTCCTCTTACCGTGATGGTCAAAATGTCATCCGCGATAGCGGCTCTGGGCGCGTGGTCTATTTACCGCCAGAAGCTCCAGATGTGGTGGTCCTGATGGCCGAAATGTTTGACTGGATTTCAGGGGAGCAAGCAAGCGGCGACTTGCCCGCACCGATTATCGCAGGGCTGGCCCATTACCAGTTTGCCACCATCCACCCTTATTTTGATGGCAATGGCCGTACAGCACGGCTCCTGACCACATTATTACTGCACAAGTCTGGCTATGGCCTTAAGGGTATTTACTCACTCGAAGAATATTATGCCCGTGATCTTGGCTCTTATTATGATGCGCTGACGGTCGGCGACTCTCATAACTATTACATGGGCCGTGCGGAAGCCGACTTATCGGGCTGGATTGAATATTTCTGTAGCGGAATGGCTAATGCTTTTGCCACTGTTAGGCTCAAGGCAAGCCAGGCCGCTAAAGATAGCCCGATTGACCAAAGCCCAACTTTAAGAAAGCTTGATGCAAGACAAAGGCAGGTGATGGCACTGTTTGATCAAGAGCCATATATCACCACCAAACAAGTGGCCGATCTGCTCGGCGTTCACCGTCGCACCGCGCTTAATTTATGTAAGGATTGGGTAGAAGTTGGCTTCCTTGTGCAGTTTGGTACAGGCAACAAAAACAGACGCTATGAACTGGGGTAATGGGCGTATTGCCATGGGGTGTGATAATTACACTTTCTTTATAATACCAAAATTCTAACGTCTATTCAGAACATAAAAAAACCAGACTATCTTATTCTATAGATCGCGCTACTTCTAAAAATGCTTTTGAAACTTTATCGCCATACACATTCAATACTTTACCAATTACAATAGTATCCAGATTCATTTTATACATAGTTAAGGCTAGAGTAATTTGGTTTAAAGATATAACCGTAGATTGGGCAGGTTGATCTAATCCGATATCACTAGGCCCAGCAAGAAGAATATCCTCTTCAGGAAACAATCCTAAACTCGAAAACAATCCTGAAGGGTTTGCATGAACATTTGAACTTGCGCGTCTATAATATGGTCGTTGATGATCAAGATTCACTGAAGCTTCTATGTCTTTAAACGTTGGTTTTTTCATTTTTAATGCGTTAGCAGCCCAGCCAAAATCATATTTATAATTTGCACCATATTGCTCCAAAAAGCCCTCATAAGTCTGTCTCATTGAATCTATTTCACCCTTAGGGATTTCATCATCCAATTGAGTATAATATTTATTATACTGTATTGCAGCCTTATACATTTCTATTGAATCATGGTTGATATATCGTTCAGCCAAATCTTCTCCATGTTCAGAAATAAAAATACCTATTACTGTTAATTCATGTAATGTCCGCCACCTAGCTTGCGCCCCATCAGGAAACCCATTCTTTAATAATGTCAAAATCTCTTTAGAAACTTGAATGGCCTTAACATGAATTCTAAGTAATAAGGATAGAACTATGTCATCAGAATTATCATCATCAGATTCAGGAAAATATCCTTGTGATACCTCATCAACTATTACGATGAGTCCTTGTAATAATTTTAATGGACTTTCCCATATTTCCTGAATTTCTTCTGCAAATCCATGATATAATTCATCCTGCTCAACTTGCATTTGTTCCATACTATCCGATAAACTTGAGTATATGGATATAGATGCATCATCAGTGATAGTTTCTATTAAACCATCTACAGTCTCACTAAAGCTATCAGTAAATTTGGATATCTTACTGGGAAGTTCATCAAGAATTTCTTCGATCTTAAATTGCAAAGCATTCTGAGAAGAAATCCCCGATTTCTCAATTTGCTCATCGCTAAAATCAAAATCAATTATGCCTTTGTCAAGATTTTGGAACTGTTCTTTAATATCCGCGCATTGTTCTTCACTAAGGAATATATTAATTTTTTCAAATTCATTTTTAAGGATACTTACACCAATAGCATTGGGCTTAAATTGCGCCTTAATTTGATCGTCAAAGATTCTCTGTATCCCAAGCATCAAAGTTGAACCCATCTACTGTATTTTTTATCTATGAAATTTATCTGCTAATTTAACTATCATATGAAGCGACCAAACCTTCAGAAGAAAAAATTTTAGCCATACCGTTTTTAGTTTTGAGGTGGTCTTTGACAAAAGCCAGCATACCATCGAATGGTACAATTTCAACATGTGACAAACAAATTTCTGCACTCGCTAGTTCTGTTCCCATTTTATAATCTTTATCAATAAAACAAGAACACCGATCCGTGGGTTCCGGATTTTTAGTCATATTTCCATCATCATCGTAAGTAGCCATCCATAACCGACCATTCGGGACAACAACAAAAGGAATTACAGCGGACATATAATTTACCTTATCTTCATCACCATCCCAATATAAACGTTCAACAAGGTCATTTGCGGAATTAAGACACTGACCCCATTTCTCATACAACTCAGAATCATTTGCTGAAATACTACCGTCCATCGTACGACCTACTTGAACTGTACTCTTCCCAACAGGTTCACCGGGCTTATACATACTAAAATCACCACGAATACTATAGGCATTAGCACGTGACTTATGTATGGGCATATTAAGAATTGACGAGTCAGTACTGGGTTCACCTACGAATGCAATTTAGTGATAGCTTTCTTGCGTGTGACGAGGAATACAAGAGATGAGGATGGGGAAATTTTCTCGAATATTTTTGCACTCAATTGCCATACGAACTCGAAAATGTTCAATGGTCTTGATCGCACGAATATCAAATTCTCTAGATTTATTAGTTACTGGGTCCTGATAATGTCCCCCGTGTTCGCATTCAACCTCGTTCTCTCGAAGCATTTTCAGTACGGCAAGTTCAAAGCTGAAATCTGAGTACGAGTTCAGATATTCCAATAAATCTGTCAAAGAAATCTGATTGTTTTTCAGCTTAGCCACAAATAAATTACCTTTTTGAGAATATAATGTGCCGCAATATCTAATTTATTCTTTTAATCGAACACCAACCCCGCCACCATTTTCAGAGATGAACTCGATACCTGCTTTCTCAAATGCTACTTTAATAGCTTCAAGATTTTCTGAGCGCGGGATACGGGCACCTTTTTCAAAATCGGAAATAGTTTTGCTGGCAACATGCGCATCTTTTGCTAGGTCAGCTTGCGCCCAGTTGAGCAAGGCGCGAGCAGCGCGACATTGAGCTGGAGTTATATCTATCATAAATGAATTTATACTTTCGCCCTTGTTTTCTCAAACAGATTATGTTACTTAATTTACGTAACTATAGCGACCCAACAAAGTGTTCGTAGCACTTTGTTGAGTCTAACCACACCAACCTAACCAGGAGGCTGACATGGCTACCCCACGTCTTAGCACAGAATACCTATGCTTGTTAACTAACAACTTATTCGCCCACAAAAAATTTATATTCCTGACACTAAACCAAACAGGTTTTTGGAGGAATTTCTCATGAAGTTTTCATTCACACACTTACCAGCGCAGGTCCAAAGTGACCTGAGGCATATCGCCGACTTTCTGGTTGAACAAACCATTCTGAGCGACAAAACTCCCCAACACCGTTATACACCCAGTCGCATCCGGCATATCATCCTACATGGTTGTTTTACCGAAGACCACTGGAAGCCGGAAACGGAAATTCGATCCGATAAAGTGTCCAATCGCTATAACATCATGGTAATCATCTCGGCACACCTTTGTGATATTCTCCATATTCTGGAAAGGGCCGTAGCGCAGTTGAACCAATCCGGCCAGCTGAGTTTTCCCGTGGCATTACAAATCGCGGATACCAAAGGCCGGATCGATCAGAAACTCAGAAACGGTTATCTGGCCTATGATCACATCCAGACCAAAGGTATTTTGATCTATAGCAAGGGGAACATCACCCGTGATCTGTTTATGATGCCGGATCAGCCCAGTGCGGAAAAACATCTTGCTCAAGCGCAGGGTTATTATGATCAGGCCTATCCCCTCGCCCAGTTATTTCTCTCCGGCGCACGGTCCTTTGAGGGTAAAGGCCGTAATGCGACTGCCTTTATGCTGAATATATCAGCTGCACAAGCCTATGAAGCTTTCATGGTGGTTCATATCCTAAAGTACCCCCTTGGCCGTCCTTTGAATGATTTACGTGAACTGGCAGAGAGTATTCACCCAGAGCTTTCTATGATCTGGAGTGGATTACGAGGGAACCAGATGTTTGATCTTCTGACAAAGGCCTTCCGGGATGTTCGTTTTAGTGCGGATTACAAAATCACCAATGGTGAACTAAATCTTATGTTTGGTTATGTAGAAGATCTGCATAAGATGGTCTATCATATCTGTATGCTGAAGCTTGAGGCTTTAAAAGCTGGGAGTCTTAAAAAGCCCAACAAAGCATGGCTAGAGGTCGTTGGGGAAGCCTTAAAACCGCATGAAGACGGCCTCTTTAATGATAACGATGAAGTTCTGTCGTCCCCCATCATTCGAACAGCAGCACAGGAAGAGGCTTTTGTGAATCTGCGCTCTGCAATATTCGATATTGAAGAACCCTGTTACGAACTAGAGAGGCTCGGCAGTGTCTTAAAAGCCATGGCTTACGGCGACGATGACGCGGAACAAAGCGGGCTCTTTGTCATGGGCCGGATTGTTCAGGAACGGGCCGTCATGGTCAAGGGGGTCTTCAAACAGATGGTTGCCCTCCTCAAACAAACCCGATTGCGCGATGATGATCCTGTTAAAAGATAAACTTGACGGTTGTTCAGGTTGTGAAACATATTGAATACATAATAGAATTACGGCACACCGAACAGTATGAAAATGAGAACTGGGTGGTTGTTATCAATCGGAGAATATCGTTTTGATCTCAACAAAATATCGAAATATCTTTAAAAAATGCGGCAACAAAAACTTTTCAACCTAGCTATGGCTTTCACAAATAATTAGAACTAGACTTGCTTCAGCTATTAATAAACGCCTGCAATGCAGCATCGGCCCTTGCACATGTAATCCATAACTCTGGCACCACATGACAGAGGTATTTTATGTGTGAGTGTAAGGCAATTGCCTCATCAAGCTTAAAATCGTCAAACGCGAGCTCTGTAAGCCACTCACCCACAAAATGCGCCCATTTTTTAACTTCTGATTGACTTGCCGCGGCAACGAGACCAATTCGTATTGCCTCATCGGCAGTCAAAGCATATTCTGCGTTTTGTCTATAAATTCGTACAAGGATTCGTAATTCACTGGCAAGCTCGTGGCTTCTTGTAATAGCTGAGACTTTTGCTAATCCTTCCAATATAGCCACAAGCTGTGACTTCTCTTCTATGTTCGACAGGCGGTAGTTAGCCAGTTTAAGTGCTTTTGCAGCTAATTTTGCATGATCGGAATCAATATGGAAAATTAAACTCGCATTCACTAAAGCAATGAAGGAAGCTGGTCCCACCTTATCTGAATTAAGCTGATCTTTAATAGCTGTAACCATTTCGGCGGGTAGAGTATTTTTTGTGTACTCTTTACCTTCTAATGGTCCAGGCAAGTATGGATAGGGAAAAATACTATGGGAAATTAAACTTTGAGATCCAGTTCCAAATACAAGTTCATGCAACTCGCTTGTTTTAATATTTTTTTCGTAGTTCTTAGTTGCTATCATTATCCGTCCAAAGAACTCGGACTTTAGCTGAAAAGCGGAAGAATAATCAGGACTCCATCGTGGTTCCGTACGAAGGTCAACTAAGGATTGTAGATAAAATTGCTGTGCTCTAACATCTATGGCCCAGGCACAAAAATTGCCTATATCAACTTGTGAAGTAACTATTTGACGATGTATCAAAGCTGCTTGTGACATTGCGGCCAGCCTTCTATAAAATGGGGGTGTATCGGCTAATAATTGTGTTCTAGATAACTCACCATCAACAAGAATAAATAAGGCTGATAGTAACTGGTAACCACTATCTTTCTCTTCGGCATCATCATCGCGAACTTTCTCGATAAGACGTATAAGTATGGCCTCAAGTTCAGGTCTGGTCAGTAGAACTCGCAAGCCGACTTCAATTGCTCCTATTTGTGATATTTTATCACCATGTTCCTCTATATAGGAATATGCTCGAATAAGGTCACCACTTTCCATATGAGCCACATCGATTTCTGCGGTCAAGGAAGAATGTTCTGAAATTAAGAGGCTGTACAAAAAGCCTTCATAAGGTTTCCATCCAGATAAGTGAGTGAAAAGCTGTCGAGCGCTGCTAGCCGCATAATCTCCGATAGAATTACTTTCGTTATACGTTCCTACCAGTCTCTCGAAATATTTTCGAGAAGGTGGAACAAGGGATGTTATGTCACTTTTTCCATTTAAAACTTCATCACTTATGGATAGCGCTTTTTCTACTGGTGTTTCACGAAACTCGCTATGAAACACATCAAGTTCCTCATTGGAAAGTGTTCGCTTAGATAATATATTATACCATTTATCCCTAGTACAAATGGAAAGGTTAACTTTTTTTACCTCCTCATTCAATGAATTGATACGAACATCTTTATTTGAAGATAACCCAAAAAAATTAGTAAGAATCATCCTCTGTTCTCCACGACAGAGTGCAATGCTGTTGACTAATTCATCACCATTGATTTTTAAATCCCATTTCTGGCCTTCCTTATCTGTAACATCTATATCGCCTTCTTCAGAGTACAGTTTCCTAATAGCCTCTAGTAATTCCGACCGTTGAATAGATACACCAGAATCGCCAAAGGAGAGAACAGCATCTACGGATAGACCATACTCTTCTTGAAAGTTGGGATCGTCCATTAGTGAATTACGAATAAGTGGGGGCAATAGTTCCAACCCTGACTGAACCAATGCAGCTTTCACATAAGGGGAATTAGTCATATTTTACTTTCATCAGTCAAATTTATTTTGGCAGTATCTGCAATTTGATCTCGCATACTCGATAGTACCGAAGAATATAGTTCAGGCTCTTGTTCTTTAATGGTGCTTAAAACTATTTCTTCTAGCCATGACCAATACTCATCACGGCCTTCAATACTTACTTCTGCAGGAGGAGATAGAAGTATTCGAATATAATTCTTCGGCCCAGTTTTGATTATGTTTTCGCAATCCTCTAGCCTAAAACAGTGAACCCAACCACGAATGTCTAATATTTCCATTATCCAGTTTGATCGTGCAATAATTACCGAAAAATCCACATCAACGGTCCATTGAGCACGCAGAGTTAGGATCAATGTTTTGAATAATAAATCTAACCAAGGTCCTTCTTTCGGTAATTGCAGATAATTTCTCATACGAACTTGAAGTATATTTTCGCGGATAGCTTTCAACTCTGCCGTTTCAACTACTTTCCCTTCTTTAATCATTGAAGCTTCGAGGTGGTAATTCAACTCTTCCTTATCAACAGGAATAAAAAAGAAACCTGCACGTCGCAGAGAGGTTCTAATTTCTAGCCATTTTTCATATTCGACAACTCCGTCAGAAACAAATTGATCAATAATATCCAACGTAGAAATAATTGAAGTCAAATTCTTGCCATGATTAATAGTAGCATGTTGGTTGAAGAACCTATCGTCCGTAATAATAGCAGAAGATTGTTTAAGTAAAGTGATAACCTCTAGAGTTGGGCCTTCTGATTTTAACTTTCTTTCCAAGTCGTCAGCAATATATTGCCTGCCAATTTTTATTTTTCTGTTCTCAATTCCAAGTTTAACCGTATTAATTGTTTTTTCTATAGCTTCGATTACTTGGCTTGAAACATTCTCATAGGCAATAAGTTGATTGATTTCAGAATTTTCTTCAGATGATATTATTGTCCTAAATCCGGACAGTTTTAGTTTTTCCAGCAAGCCAAGGTGCTGAAAATAAGTGATCGTTAAATCATCCAAATAGAATATTGCAGCATCTGTGATTTCTGGTTGATTTGGCCAAGGTTTTTCGTGAAGTAGCATGTATGAAAGGGCATCCTTCTCCTCCTTTTCAGTAATTTGACCTTTCTCTCTAAGCTTTCTAACAATTTCAGAACAGCTACTCAACACTATGGCATGGTCAGCTAAGTCGGCTTCTTCCTCTAAGAGGGACCCAACTCGATGCACAGGAGACGACCTAACAACTATTTTTTGTACATCATCACCTTCTTCACTCGTTCTTTCAGCTTCTCCTATCAACAATGCCAATTCTTCACCTATCTGATCAGATAGATCGCTATCCGGTACAGTACGAGGGGAAAGATTTTCTAGCTTATTTGTAGCTAAAAGATCCCGTATCTGGTGTGCACCTTTAATTCTGCTCGGTTGATGAAAGGCGGATTTTTGTTTCACTTTGAAAAGCCATGAAAGTGTAGAATGTGGAATCAGAACCGTATCGAATTTATCAATTACCTCATCCAGAATATCCAGAAAACTTAATGTAAGAAGTGCAGAAATGTCAATTCCGACTGTTTCATCGAACTTGAGTGATTGAGGTAGTCTCGAGCCACTATATGCAGGCACCATGCTTCTTCTGCGTGGGTCTCTTTCTAACCTATTGGCTAATGCAGGAAACAACATGAAATCGCACAACGATTTGTTTAATAACTGCCCTGCAAGAAACATAGGAATTTCGCCACAGTTCACTTGTTTCCATGCTTCTGATTTTCTGCGGTCCCACTCGGGCTTCTGATCAATGAGGTCTGACAAAGATACCATTTTGATTGGCCCATCATCACCGGATAATTCTGCAGCCTTGAGAAGCCATTGATGAACTTCATCATTATCCTCCAAACCAGAACTAGATGCCAAGAAATATGCTGCAGCTAAAATGTTGGCATCATCATCAGCTTTATTTGCCGCAGCAAATAAAAGTTCCTTTGCGTTCGGCGACCCTATCAGGAAACCAAGTTCCGCCATCCTTAGTATTTCTGGACTACTTCTCTCTTCCACCTTACAGCATTCGTCAGCTACAATTTTTAAAAGGGAGTTTGTATCTCCAAGAGCAAAACCTAAATTAACTTTCAGTGCTCGATAATTAGGGGTATTATGATCAGCATCTAGAGTATCTAATTCAGCTCGTGCCTCCAATAATGACCCCTCATGATATAATGCCCAGCAAAAGAGCATTTTTAGAGTATTAGATTGATTTAGAAGTATGGGGTTTTCCTCAATAAATTCGACTAATATTTCATTTTTATGAGTATGTGATAAAGCTATTGCAAGTCGTTCCGCATCTATCAAAGAATTAGTTTGGCTAAATAACTCACGGCCATAATGACAAATGTCTTCCCAACTTTTCCGTATTTCAAGTTCCTTCACAAGGGTTGATAAATCAAAAAATTGTTTTGAGTTTTCGAATTGTTCTTTTAAAGATTCAATTGGGTCAATCCCATCTGCCTCGGAAATAATTATTCGAAGCCGTTTTTCCTGCACGTCAGAAATACCTTCCTCAATGAGGACTGATAGAGCTTCTTCCGCTTTTTTAGGGAACCTAGCTTGTGAGAGCATATCTATTTCAAGAGAAACGATGAATACTTTGTTTAGTTTTGCGTAGAGATCATCGCGATAACGATCAATATAATTAGCAACATCTAAAGGGGTATCTTGCTTAAAAGCGATAGCAAATCGAGCCAGAGCAGTTTCATTGGTAACCCCTCCATGAAGAGCTATTTGTCTATCTATTTCTCTGTTTACCGCATCTATATCTAATTTTACTCCAAATTGAACTCCTAGATGAACTAATCCCAGTGCAGTTTCAGGATCACTTAGCTTGCTTTCTAATTCTTTTCGAGCTTTTATTGAATATAAAGGGTCACGTAATTCTAAGAAAAGCCTGTATTCATCTTCTATTCTCGCTGCATTAGGGCAGTTTAGTTTTCGCGCAGCTTCTCTTGATTTAATAAAATAATCACAAGCAGTTCGTCGATTGTTAATCGCCTCACCGTCCGACGCTAGTGGTAATTCAGCTGATTCAAAAGGCATTTGGCTGTAAACGTGTGCCTGCATATCATCTGGCACAGTACCTAAAAGACAAGCCATAGCAACCATATGATAAAGCAGAGGCATTTCTTCATAATCAAGGCCAGTCAAATCTCTTACACACTCCTTTGCTAAATCATACTGACCAAGTTCAAAAAAGCTCATCAGGATAGAAAGTTTACCTTCGGGGCATAAGTTAGAGGTCGTATAACCAACATCATTTAGCCATTTAATGGCGGCATCTGAGCCATCATGAATTCTAACCAACATAAAAGACGCTGATCGAGATATTGATGTATCAATAGCGGCTAGAGCAGTTAGTGCTTCATTCCTTTTGCCCCGTGCAGAATTTAGGAAAGCGTCTGCTATTTCAATTTCAGAACATTCAGAATAATTACCTAACGTCTTAGAGAACTTGATATATGATTTTGTTTGATCTAAGTCGTCACCCGTTGATAATAGCCGGGCACACCAAGAAAGCCCACGCATTCGTACTTCGGAGGCTCCACCAGATAATTCTCCTTCCATAAGCTTATTTGCAAGGGATGTTGAAGAATTAATTCTATCAAACTCAGGGTAGAAGCGAGATTTTTTTAATATAGACAGTTCTTCTTCTATTTTTTGATTTACTAACTCTTTCGGAAAATTAGGGTGAAAAATATTATTGATAATAATTTTATCTTGACAGAAAAAATGTTTAGAGATGTCTTTATTACTTAGTGAAACAAATTCAGACTCAAAAAAACTTGACGTATTCCACTTAAGCTTTATTCCTAATTCTTTTGCTGTATTTTCAACTTCTATAAATCCTTTTGGAGTTTTTCCTTTAGTCTGTGCCCATTCCTTGTTTGTATAGATCAATAGTATAGTAATACTGGGATAATCCCTCTTCGCCTTTTTGACACAATTAACCAACTCACCTTTATTTGTTGACAATGAAGTCTCATAGAACTTGGCCTGCCAACCAATAACTTCATCGTCTTGTTCGATAGGGTTTGTTTCGATTGCAGACTGATTTTTAAAACGAAAAATTCCTTTTTCTTTTTTGAATTCTCGGCAAAATAATAAATAACAAAACCATTCAAAATTTTCTTGAGGGTTGTCACTGAATTTAGCTTTGAAGATATCCCAATTCGGCTTTATCATGTTTGTAATTATCTACTCTAAATATTTTTAATTATTTAGTATTTTTTCTAAGAAGTTAAATTATTTTACCTTCCACGTGGTTAGTAACTCGGGGGTTCAAAATACACCTCTATATAACTACAGTTGCAAAAGTTATGCAAGAAGCCACGCTCGCTACCCAAAATTTTCAATTCTGGCACCACTACTGGTGACGACTGTCTATTGATGGGCATCCTCCCAGCTGGAGTATGGGTTATGTGTAAGAGGTATACGTAAGTGTCAATCAGGTCCACGACTCGATTGGCGTTGTTTGGTGGTTTAGGTCTGAACGAGAGCTTCCGCTAAGCTCTCTTATAATCAGGCCTTAAGATTCAGATTTAAATTTAACAGAACGAACACGAGATTTACGTACATTAATTAGGGATGCATCCAAGCGGTTCTTGATGTGCGAGGCATAATATTTCTCGATCATCTCAACGCTTGTACGGCAATTTTTGGCAATTTGATAAATATCTGCACCTTCCATCAAACGCATACATATGTAAGTATGACGAAGGCTGTAAGCCGTACGTTTATTTCCATCACGATCTGTTTTTAAGTTTTCTTCTTCTAGAATCTCATTAAAAAGTTTTTTTTGATTTTGTGGAAACACCAAGTCAGTCGCTGCAGGGTTATTTCGCTCAATTAATCGCTCAAAAGGTCGCACTGCTCCGCTGGTGCTTTTAGCATAGCCAATACCCCTCTTGCCACGCACCTCAATTTCAAGAATAGTTTCTCCTGAGCCTTCATCGTCAACAATAAGAACATCACGATATTCAAGCCGTTTTACTTCATCTGGCCGAAGGCCTGTATTAGCCATAAATAAAATATAATCGTGAAGCTGTGAACTACAGTAAATTGAGCGAGCCCCAGTAGCATTTTTCATCCGCTTGCGGCTCGCCTCGTAAAACTGTTTATATTCTTCTGGCGAAAACCACGCTCTATGACTTACTTTTGAAGATGGTTTGTAAGGTGGTGAAAAATCCGGGAGATGGTCTAGCCAACCATGTCGCATACCAGCTTTAATCACATGTCGTAACGTAACAATTTCATGTGCCATTGTTGTCCGTGATGGAGGCTTCCCGCTCTCAGCAGATGTTTGACGAAAAATGCGGTACTCCTGAACAAGGCCGGGTGTTATCTCTGATAATGTTTTATCACCAAAAAATGGGAGAAGGTGATTACGTAATCGAGAGTAATGGTCTTGAACGTATTTGGCGTTGCGTTGACCTTCGGTGATGACTTCATATTCACGGGAGAATATTTTTGCTGCATCACGGAAAGCCTTACCATCTTTAATTTCACCACGCAGATGCTTACCTCTTAGCTCGAGATACCATCCTTCCGCCCATTCCTTTGCCAGAATCAGATTAGATTGTTTTGTCGAGGTTCGCCTATTCTTACCATTTAAATATGCAGAACACTGCCAATTAGAACTATTTTCACGCTGATAAACGTGAACTTTTCCACCCATTAAAACATGATTAGCCATAACGTTTATACCCCTTAAAATGTGTAAGGAATGTGCAAGTTTATTACAGCTATTATTAAAGTCAAATTTAAAAAAGAGAAACCTTGATAAACTCATCTTATACAAGGGCTTGGTATTGGTAGCGGAGGAGAGACTTGAACTCCCGACACGCGGATTATGATTCCGCTGCTCTAACCAGCTGAGCTACTCCGCCACACAAATGGACTTAATGTTCCGAACCGGAACGAAAAGGGGTATATCGCCTACATGCGTCTTAGTCAATTGTCTTTTTCAGTTTAAGCGGTCTTTTCTTGCCATGCGCTGATGGCTTCGGTGATCCAGCCGCCGCCGAGCACCCGGTCGCCTTCATAAAATACCGCTGCCTGCCCGGGGGAGACCCCTCTTTCCGCCCTGTTCAGAACAACTTCAGCCTGATTCTGGCCTTCATCGATGCTATAAAGTCTGGCCGCCACCGGGGGACGGGTGGAGCGGATTTTTACCTGAATGTCCAAACCTTCTGCGGGAATATCCCCCTGCCCGAGCCAGTTTAATTCCTTCAGCTTGATGCTGCCCACTTCCAGCACTTCTTTCGGCCCCACGATCACCTGTTTTTGATCCGGGTCGAGCCTGACCACATAAAGCGGATCGCCGCCGCCGATGCCAATGCCTTTACGCTGTCCGATGGTATAATGAATAATGCCCTTGTGATAGCCCAGCACCCGGCCATCAATATGGACAATTTCCCCGGCCTCGGACGCGCCGGGACGCAGGCGTTCAATCACACCGGTATAATTGCCCTGCGGTACAAAACAAATATCCTGACTGTCGGGTTTGTCGGCAATGGCAAGGCCGTATTTTTCCGCCAGTTTCCGCACATCGTCCTTGACCAGACCCCCCAGAGGAAAACGCAGAAAATCCAGTTGTTCCTGCGTGGTGGCAAACAAAAAATAACTTTGATCCCGGTTATCGTCCACCGCCCGGTACATATGGGCGGGGCCGTCCGTCAAATGCTGCTGTACATAATGGCCCGTGGCCAATACTTCGGCGCCCAGATCCCGGGCGGTTTCCAGCAAATCCTTAAATTTCACTTCCTGATTACAACGAATACAGGGGATCGGGGTTTCACCGCGAATATAACTGTCGGCGAAATCTTCCATCACCGCATCTTTAAAACGGCTTTCATAATCCAGGACATAATGGGGGATGCCAATGGCCTCGGACACCCGTCTGGCATCATGAATATCCTGCCCGGCGCAGCAGGCGCCCTTTTTCTGAACCGCAACCCCGTGATCATAAAGCTGTAAAGTGATGCCCACCACGTCATAACCCTGATCCTTAAGCAGGGCCGCCACCACGGAACTGTCCACCCCACCCGACATGGCCACCACCACACGGGTATCCGCCGGGGCTTTTTTAAGGCCCAGTGAATTTACCGTGTCTGCAAATCCCAAGGTCGGATCAATCATGTCTATCTTATCTACCATAAGGGGCAGATAAAGCATTCTGCCCCCAACTTCAAGGGCAGAACCGCAAGATAAGTCCGAATTTCATGGAAATCATGCTGTTATATAAAGTTTAGCAGCGATAGTTTGGAAAGTTCGCCGGAAATTTTATAAGATGCCTCCAAAGCCACCTGGTCATTATTCAGCCGGGTGACGGCCTCGGCAATGTCCACATCTTCAATATCCGAGATAAAAACTTCCAGAAAAGCCTCCTGATCCGCATGTTGGGAAATGAAGGTCTCAATATTGGCCTGACGGGTACCATTGCGCGCCACCAGAACCCTGAGTTTATCCACCGCATTATCAAGGGTGGCCAGCTCACCGTCCAGAAATGTTCTCTGGGCCGGGGTGAGTTCCCCAATTATTGGCCCGAAAGGCCCCGCATCAAAATCAGCGATATTTTTAAAGGCCTGAAAAATATCAAGGCCAATTTCATCCGCCAGCATGCCATATTCCATCGTGGTATTCTGCCCCACCTTGGCCGAAGGGCGGCGATGGTCATTCTGGAACAGGTCTGCCGGTGTTGCCGCCGCGATCAGGTCGGCAATATCCTTGCCCACCACGGGCTCCACATCGGTGCGCGCGCCGCCAAAGATATGAACCCCGCCAATATTGGTATTCAGGGCACTGACCACGGTTCCATAGGTTTCCCCCAAAATTTCCATTAAAGCCAACGTCGAATTCTGGGCAATGGCCCCCAAAACCGTATCACGCACATTTTCCACCCCATCGGTGATGGAATTGAGCTGCACATCATTGGTTCTGAGATTACGGTCAACAAATTCAGAAGCACTGGTAAAACCCTTGGTCTGATTAAAGATTGATTTAGCACTGAGAAGAGTGGATGTTTCCCGGGCAAAACCGCTGTAACTGTCAATTTTTTTACCCGTTGTGATTTGTTTCTGATCATCAAACATCCGGCTTTGATTGGTTAAAAGACTGCTCAGCATCACTTGCTGATGTCCAAAACTGGATACTCTTGTCATGTAAAACTCCTATGCTTCATTCTTTGTCATTCATGTCAGCTTTATGGGGCAGACCAGCTTTTATCAGGCCTCATATAACCCGTAATATGTCATCAAAAAGTTCCTGCGCCGTATTCAATATCCGGGCGGAGGCACTATAGGCATTTTGATAAATGATCATATTGCTCAATTCTTCATCCAGATTTACCCCGGAAATATCCGTGGACTTCTGTACCACTTCATCTTTCAGGGCCTTGTTATCGCCTTCAAAATTTTCCGCCAACGCACCGCGCAGGCCAAGGTCGGCCAAAAGGCCCGCCGCATATTGGCTCAGTGAGGTGCTCGTGGCACTCAACCCCCCGGCCTGACGGAAATTAAAAACGGAATTCTCAAGAGATTTAAGGGCCAGCGCCCCCTCCTGATCCCCCACACTCAGGGAATTTGCCCCCACAGCCGCGGTCTGATCAAACCGGGCCAAAGCAAACAAACCTGCATTTTCTGAAATAGGCTTCACCACCCCCATGTCCAGCGCCTGATCGGTTTTATATTGATCGCTTAACCCGAAAAAGCGGGAAAAGGATAAGGCCGATGCCCCCCGCGATGTGGAATCCGTCTTCACATGGGAGGTCAGCTCGCCAATGCCGGGGTTGGGTGTCACGACCAGTTCACCATTGGCGGAAAAACTGAAGGTGGCATAGAGGCTGAGGGGGCTGGAATTCAGATCGGTCAGTAAATCATTATATGTGGCCCCGCCAATGGTCATCACATAATCAGATACCTTGATCCCATCCGCATTATTCAGCTCAACCTGTATGGTACCGCCGGGGGTAAAGCCATGAGCATCCGTGCCCGCAATACCCGTCTCATAATGGGCTGGAACCCGGGCTTCCACCAGATTATTCATGCCGAAGAAATGAGAAAAACCGCGCCCGGCGCGGGCGCTTTCATTGCCTGCCACCTGTGATATGGAAACACCATCGGCGACATTGGCGGCCGTAAGGGTCAGAACGCCACCGCTCATTGCCATGGTACCCGCCCCGCCCAGGCCCGCATTCACGGCGGTTATCACATCATTCATGGTGGGGCCGATGACCCCAAAATCTATATTGACCTTTTGCACCAGAAGACCTGAGCCATCTGTCACTGCAAATTCTGCCTGGCCGGTAAAATTATGATTATCCGTTGCCAGAAGACCGCTGTTAATACCGCCGAGAAAATTCGGTGCGGGCACAGATGAGTTTAGATTATGTACCCGGTTAATTTCATCCATAAAACCCGAGGCCAAATTGCCAAGCTCCAGCGCGATTTCCGGCAGTTCCTTGTCTCTTAGAACCAGAAGGCCCTTTAATTCCCCGGATAGAATATCACCATCCAACGTCTGATTGCTGGGCAGGACATTGCCTGTAACCGGGTCCACCTGATGAACGGTTATGGCAGAAAAAGGCGTGGAAGAGGTAACGGTTCCGGGCGGGGTATAACGCAGTTCACTTCTGACAGTGCCCACAAGGGCCACCCCGGATGAGGTGGAGACCTGAACCCCATTATTGCCTGTGTCGGTGATTGAAATGTCAATCAGGCTGGATAATTCGGTCAGGGCCTGGGATCTTTTTTCAATCAGGGAGCCGGGATTGCCACCGGTTACGGTTTCTTTGGCAATCAGGGGATTAATATTGTTAATCCTTTCAACAATGGAATTAACAAGGTCGACCTTGTCCGAAATCTGATTGCTGGCATCAAGGCGTAACTTCTGAATATTTTCCGCCAGATTGCCAATTTCAGCACCGAACAAGTCAATGGATGACACGGCACTTTCTTTAAGAATGGTGGAAAGGGGGTTAAGCGCCAGTTCGGAAAAAGCATTAAAGACATCATCCACTTTACCAGACAGGGAATCATTCTGATCCGGACGGCCGAGAAAAGCCTGTATGCGGTCATGAAAACTTCTTTCAATCTTATAACGGGAATAATCCGCCTCGGCCGCATAGGTGGATGTGACCAGAAATTTATCCACCACCCGTTCAATGCCTGAAATCCTGACACCACCAGACTGGCTGCCGCTGACGATGGATTCCTGACGCACGACCTGACGGGCATATCCGGGGGTGTTAATATTGGCAATATTATTGGATGTGACCCCAAGGGCGGCCTGATTGGTGAATAATCCCGTCAATGAATTATTGATGATGGCATTAATTGACATGATAATCTCCTGGAATATTTACAAAATTAAAATCCCGGAACAAGCCTTCTTTGATAGGCAACAGCTGCCGCAGGGGAAAATTCATCCCCTTTGTTTTTCCCGTCACGGCAAAAATGCCTTCCTGGAATAAATCGGAGCAAAGATATTCAAGACTTTGATTAATAAGCATAAATAAAACCAAACTTCATTTGTTTTGTCTTTCCCGCAGGATCGACATTAAGAATCTATGTCCTTATTCTTGCAATGAGTGTGCCAGTTTTACGATTATCCAGATCAGCTCATATGAAACGGGCCTGAAACAGGGCTTGGCTGCCCGGCCGGAAAATAACGCCGCCCCCTGCCCGGAAAATTTTCCTGGGCACATGGAATATTTTGCCCTTTTTCTTTTTTAAAACGCAGACGCGAAAAAATTAATGTTTAAATTTCAATGGCTTAGCAAAATCAAAGAAATTGGCATGCGCATTGCAAGTGAAGGGGTGAGATTATTACGACAGGAAAAAAATGACAACCAATGCTGACATATATGTGAAACCGTATTTTCCAACGAATAATCCCGTTCGCAACAATATACACCATGACAGATCATATGATGATGATCGCGATGTATACAGAACGGGAAGGTCAGAGGATAAGAAAGCCACATCATCCAGAAAAGACCATCAGCCAACCCATAGGGTGGATGATAAAAGGGTGGATGATAAAAGGGTGGATGATAAAGGTCAGTATCGGGATGAAAATCATTCACCGGATGAGGTAAAGTCATTCAAAAGCCATCTTGCCGATGAGACAGCCTCCTCAGATACCCATAATACTGCAAAGCAACAGGACAAGGCAGAAGCTTCGGCATCACATAATCCGAATACGGATCATGGCACGCAGGATTCTCCAGCAAAGTCTACGACCACCCAGTCACATGAGAATGGCTCAGGTGAACAATCCGCCCGCGCCCAAACCAGTGAAGACGGGTCATATTCTTCAGGCGCTGCTCGCGATAATGTTCAAGACCATTCAGGCGCTATACAAAATAATACTGCACAAAATAATACGGCACAAAATAATACGGCACAAAATAATAATGTGGTAAATGCTGCCCAGCCCCCTGCGACTGAGACGGGCTCAAATTCTCAGGCTCAGAAATCAAATGCGCCGTCATCACAGCATCAGGCCGCCGCAACTGATCCTGCACAATCCGCGAACCAGATGCAGGGTAATATATCAGGCCAACAATCGCAGAATACACCTTCTGCCCCGACTGAGACAGAAACAGAGACAGAGACTGAGAAAGCGGCCAAAACCGGATCACGTCAAAACAGCCCTTCAGCCTCAAATCATCCGGCAACGCCTGAGGCCCTAAAAACTGCGGCACAAAATGGAAATGGCCAGCAGTCCACAGGCCAGATCTATGTTGAACAGGATCCCACAGCCACACCGGCGGCACAGACCTCTCAGGCTTCCGCAGATAAAACCGGCCCGGCAAATCCTGTCCCTGTAAATGCTGAAAATACGCCAGCCCAGGACGGAACACATAAGAATGCCCAAGGGACAAATTCCGCTGTGGGCACAACACAAAGCGGGTCCGCTGAAAATTCATCTGCCATTTCCCCGGAAATGAAAGAGGCTTATGCAAATCATTCTCTAACCCAAAATGCCAAAACCTATGGTGAGGGCACTGCACAGGCCACCGCCCCGGCACAGAATAATATCCGTGCGGATCAAAATAAGGTTCCGGAAAATAATATTCAACCTCAGCAGATTTCTCAGCAATCTTCTGACAAGGCTGTTCAACAGGCGGCTATTGCAAAAACGGCTGCGGAAATATTACAGAATATGCCCCATACCAATGGTGTGATTAAACAGAGTGTTGCCCAGATCATAAAAGCGTCCGGATCGGCAAGCGGGCCTCAGGCCATCACACTGGCCGCCACAACCCAGAAGGCCCATAAGGGCGCAATTAACGCTTCTGTCCTTACACAGATGAAAAACAGCCAGGGGCAAAATAGTCCGGCGCATCAAAAGTCAGGCAGCCCATCATCTGTTGCCGCCGCAACGGGGCAAAAAGACGGTGGTCTGGGCAGTTTATTGCAAAATATGAATAATATCCAAAATGCTTTAAACAATACACAGACCGCAAGTCTGCTCCCCGAAAGCAACAACCAGATGCCGCTTAATACTGCGGGTCAAAGCCCAAATAGTCTGCCTCAGACAGGGATACTGCCCACGCAACAGACCTCTGTTCAAACCACCACGGGCACAGGCAATGGTTTTTCACAGGACAGTGTTAAAAGTTCGCCGCAAATGGTTACCAAGCAAATTTCCATGGCCATTGCAAAAAACACAGCCAATGGCAACGATGGTTTTACCATCAAACTCAGCCCCGATGACCTGGGACAGGTGGAAATCAAAATGAATTTCCAGACAGACGGCAAGATACAGGCGGTTCTGATGGTGGAAAATGACAAAACATTGACTTTAATGCAAAAAGATCAGGCCACACTGGAAAAGGCCCTGCAAAATGCGGGATTTGAAACCAATGGCGACAGTCTGAATTTTTCACTGAAACAACAGGGGCAGGATGCCCAGAAAAACCAGCTCACGGACAATGGGCAGGAAGGTACACAGGATCAGGACAGGCCTTTTGATGCTGAAAACCCCCTCAATGACCCACAACAGATACGCATGCGCTATTCCAGTAATGCGCTTGATATAAATGTGTAAATAAGGACAGGCAAGATGGAAGTCACCGCTGCAACACAAAGCGCCTCAGGCGCGCAGAATAGTCAGAAAAAACTATCAGAAGATTTTGACAATTTTCTGGTTCTTCTGACCACGCAGTTACAATATCAGGATCCGCTTGATCCATTGGATTCCAATGAATTCACCCAACAGCTGGTGTCCTTCACCGGGGTTGAACAGGCCATTACCACCAATAAGAATCTGGAAAATCTGATTGCCCAGACCAATACACAAAATCTTTCCAATGCGGTGAGTTATCTGGGCAAGGAAATTACCCTGGAGACGGATCGGGTTGGTCTGGATAAGGGCAAGGCCAAGTGGGAATTCAGCCTTGAGACCACATCCAAGGAAACAAAACTGGTCATCAAAGATGATGATGGCAAAGTGGTTCACAGTGAATTTGGCGATACCGAAGCCGGATTACACGAATTTACCTGGGAGGCACCCGAAGGTACCGACCCTGGCATCTATCAACTGGAAGTCACGGCCAAAACGGCCTCTGATACAGAAGTCCAGTCCACAATCTTTTCCAAAGGCATTGTTACCAGTGTCGAATCCTATGGCGGTGACGTGCTGTTGGCTTCAAACGGAATTCTGACCCATCCAGGCAATATTCTGGCGGTCAAAGATATCAAACCTGACGCATAAGGCGCCATTTAATCCGCGTAAAACGCATTTAAATTTAAGATTAACAACAGCTGTATTCAATTCACAGCGCAAACACAGGAGTAATGGCATGAGTCTTTACGCATCACTATTTTCAGGGGTATCAGGATTGAGCGCCAACAGCAGCGCCATGGGCATGATTTCCGATAATATCGTGAACATCAATACCACGGGTTATAAAGAAACCCGGGCGCGTTTCTCCACATTGGTGACGGAATCACGCTCTTCAACCTCATATTCTCCGGGCGGTGTACAAGCCCTGCCCCAAAGTCTGATCAGCCGTCAGGGTCTGTTGCAATCTTCGACCTCGGCCACCGACCTTGGCATTGATGGCGCCGGTTTCTTCGTGGTTTCAAAAGCCGCCGCCGCCGGCCAGAGCAATTCATCCATCAGCTTTACCCGGGCCGGTTCCTTTACCCCCGATGATACGGGTTTTCTGAATAATGCAGCCGGTCTCTACCTGATGGGTTTCCCGCTGGACAGCGCCGGCAACGTACCGATTAACCAGGAAGTCAGCGCCCTGCAACCCATTAATGTATCAGGGCTTACCGGAACGGCGGAATCCACAACCCAGGTTACTCTCCGGGCTAACCTCCAGTCCACACAGACCATTAATGCTGCCATTGGCACCTATGACCCCACAGTGGCCGGAACATCCATGGCCGGCGGAGGGCTTTCCCCTGACTTCCAACGTAATGTACAGGTTTTTGATGCCCAGGGCGGCACCCATACCATTACAATCGCCGCCATAAAAAGCGCCACACCCAATGAATGGCATGTGGAACTCTTTGCGGTACCGGCTACGGACGTGAATGCCGTAGGGCCGCTGCATTCAGGTCAGATTGCCACGGGAACCCTGGCCTTTAATACAGATGGTACCATTGATGTGGCCGCGTCCACTGCCGGGCTTTTCTCAGCTCAGACCATTGACTGGACCAATGGTGCTTCCGACAGCAGCATGACGTTTGATTTTGGCACCGACGGCGAAAGTGATGGTTTCACCCAGTTTGACAGTATTTCAACCCTGATCTCTTCCTCCGTCGACGGGGCTGTATTCGGCAATGTGACAGGGGTTTCCATCAGTGAAGAAGGCGTGGTTACCGCCCTGTTTGACAATGGTCTGACCAGAGCGGTGGCCAAAGTACCTCTGGCCACTTTCCAGAATCCCGATGGTTTGAACCGGGAACAGGGCAACTCCTATACCCGTTCCGATAATTCAGGTATATTCACCCTTCAATTGGCCGGAACCGGGGGTGCGGGTTTTGTGGCACCGTCCACGCTGGAAGCCTCCACCGTTGATCTCGCCAATGAATTTACCCAGCTCATTACCACCCAGCGGGCCTTTTCAGCCAGTACAAAAATCATCACAACCGCCGATGAAATGCTGGATGAACTAAACCGCATCAAACGATAACCACCTCGTTAAGCCCTTATAAAACCACCGGTTTTCAGCCGGTGGTTTTTTTATATCTGTGGCCGGAAGATAAACTCTATAAAAATCTATCTATTTTTTATCGCAAATTAACCCCATTCATTAGGTATTCTTTAAAATCCTCTTGTTATCTTGTGGCCATAAACAAGTTACCGGAGATTCGTGTAAATGCGTGATAATATAAATATGCCAGTGGCACCTGTACTTGGGCCAACTGGTGAACCTCTGACTTTGGATGACTTACCCCCATCAAATACAAAGAGATGGGTTGTCAGACGCAAGGCAGAGGTTGTAGCGGCAGTTAGAGGTGGTTTGCTATCCCTGGAGGATGCATGTAAGAAATATACTCTTTCCGTAGAGGAGTTTCTTTCATGGCAAAGAGCAATAGACAAAGATGGTTTGCTGGGACTGCGCGTCACGCGTGTTCAGGACTATCGACATAACGGTGTTTCAGGTTTTGAAAACTGATCGTTAACATTTACGTCTCACCCCAGAAAATTTATTAACCATGAGAAGTGATTCTCATGGTTAATTTGCTTTTATTTAAGAAATTAGATAAAATTTTAATAAAATTACCACATATTGTGACCTGATTACCAAAAAAACACAATCTATTGAATCTTCGAAAAACGGCAGAATTCCTTAATAATTCAGGTTTTTCCCCCTGATGAAATTAAAAAATCCCTGTGCTAGGCAATTTTTGCCTACTATTAACTTCTTATTTACAGAATAATTGTTAAACTATGTTCCATATTGAAGCAGGTGTGGATTATAAAAATTTGAGTCTGCATATTTAAGCAACACTTAAAAATTAGCTTACTCAGAAATTTAGTAGGGAAAGTTGTCCAGTGAATAGTTTAGCTGAATTTTTTAGAACATTAGGCCCCGCCCGGCTCGCGGCCATGGCCACCGTCGCGGCCATTACCATCGGTTTTTTCATTTTTCTTTCCATCCGCCTGTCCACACCGAATATGTCTCTGCTTTTCAGCGGCCTTGACCTGTCAGACTCTGCAAAAATTGTCCAAAATCTGGAAGCTCAGGGAATACCTTATAAACTTGTGGGGGATGGCAATACCATTCTTGTGCCCCATGATCAGGTCAACAAGATCAGGGTCAATGTGGCGGGCCAGGGACTGAACAGTGGCGGTTCTTTGGGTTATGAGCTTTTTGACCGGGGTGATTCACTGGGCACCACCAGTTTTGTTCAGAATATCAATCTGATCCGCGCCCTGGAAGGGGAACTTTCCCGAACCATTCAGGCCATTGAAAAAGTGACCAGTGCCCGTATTCATCTGGTACTGCCGCAACGGCGCCTGTTTAGCAATGAAGACCGACAGGCCACTGCATCCATCTTTGTTAAAACGTCCAATGGCCGTCTGTCCCGCGATCAGGTCATGGCCATTCAGAATCTGGTATCCGGCGCGGTACCGGATCTGCAGCCCGAAAGAATTTCCATCGTCGATCAAAAAGGCTCATTGTTGGCCCACGGCACATCGGACAATACGGCTTCCGCCCTTGCTCTTTCCTTGGATGAAAAGAAAAATTCCATGGAAAACCGCCTGCGGGGTCAAATCGAAGACCTGTTGGAAAAAACCGTAGGGCTGGGCAAAGTCAGGACCGAGGTCAATGCAGAACTGGATATGAACAGAATAACCAGCAATTCTGAAACCTATGATCCGGAAGGCACAATCCTGTCTTCTCAAACCACTGAATCCACGGGATCCGATGTGGAAAATGCCGACGAGAGTGCCGTTTCCGTGGCCAATAATCTTCCCGGGGATGCGCCACAGGCGGATGAGGCACCGGGCATAAAAAACCAGTCCAATTCCAGCAATACATCCGAAACCATTAATTACAAAATCTCCAAGACCCTCAAAACCCAAATTCATGAAGCCGGCACCATCAAGAAAATTTCTGTGGCTGTATTGGTGGACGGCATTTATACGGACGCGGCGGGTGATGGGGTCATGGTCTATCAGCCGCGTGATCCCCAGGAATTGCAACAGCTTGAAGAATTGGTCAAATCGGCCATGGGTTATGATGAAGAAAGAGGCGACAGCGTCAGCATTGTCAATCTTCAGTTTGCCCCTATAGATTATGGCGAAGAAGTTATGGAGGAAGGCCTGTTTGAATTCAGCAACAAGGAATTACGCTCTTATATCATGGACGGTATCTTTGCGCTGGTGGCTTTATTATTGATCTTTTTCGCAATCCGCCCCCTTATTGCTTTCCTCACCTCACCCCCCTCTTCCGAGCAACAGGCGGCTCTGGCAGCGGCTGGTGTTGGTGCGATGCCGGGACAGGCACAACTGCCCCCGGGCATGCCCCAGCCCGCGGCGGAGCAGCAGGCAATCCCCGCGCCCCAACAGCAATTACAGGTCACTGAGTCTGGCAATTATGTCATTCCCACCAATGAACAGGGTGTGACGATGACAGCCCATCAGGTTGCGGCGGAACAAGGGCTTGAGGCCGGTATCGACGTGGCAGCGGTGGAAGGAAAAATACAAGCAACCGCCTTGAAGAAGGTTGGTGAACTGGTGGAGCGGCATCCGGATGAATCTGTCGCTGTGATTAGAAGTTGGTTATACGGGTAAAAGATAGTGGCAAGCGATAAAATTACAAAAATGACAGACATGAACAACAGCGACAAGGCCGCCGCCTTGATGCTGGCCCTTGGTGAAGATCATGGTAAATTGATCTGGAACCTGCTGGATGATGAAGAGGTGAAAGAACTCTCCCTCGCCATTTCGGCATTGGGAACGGTGGACGCGAAAGTCATTGAAAACCTGTTTCTCGATTTTGCCAACGATGTCTCTTCTGTTGGCACCCTGACCGGTAATTTTGATAATACCGAACGTTTGCTCAACCGCATGCTGCCCGATGACCGGGTGGGCCAGATCATGGAAGAAATTCGCGGCCCGGCGGGTCGAACCATGTGGGACAAGCTCGGCAATGTGAATGAAGTGGTTCTTGCCACCTATCTTAAAAATGAATATCCCCAGACCGTGTCAGTGGTCTTGTCAAAAATCAAACCCGAACATGCCTCCGCCGTGCTCAGTGTGATGCCGGACGATTTTGCCATGGAAGTGGTCATGCGTATGTTGCGCATGGAACCGGTGCAAAAAGACATTCTGGATAAAGTGGAACAGACACTGCGCATTGAATTTATGAATAATCTTGCCCGCACCAGCCGCAAGGACAGTCATGAAACCATCGCCGAGATTTTCAACTATCTCGATCGCAGTTCCGAGGCGCGTTTCCTGACGGCCCTCGAAGACCGCAACCGCGAAAGTGCGGAAAAAATCCGCGCCCTCATGTTTACATTCGAAGATTTGCAAAAACTCGATACCACGGGTGTTCAAACCCTGCTCAGAGGCATTGACAAAGACCGCCTTGGCATTGCCATGAAAGGCGCGTCCGACAAGATCAGGGATATGTTCTTCAGCAATATGTCCGAGCGTGCAGCAAAAATTCTGCGCGAAGACATGGAAGCCATGGGTCCGGTGCGTCTGAAAGATGTGGATGAAGCCCAGATGGAAATTGTCAATGTGGCCAAAGACCTGGCCGATGCCGGTGAAATTGTCCTTGCCGACAGCAAGGGTGAAGATGAGCTGGTTTATTAAGATGACAGGCCATAAAAGAAAGCCGGAATTAACCCGATGACAGCAATCAAATATACCTTTGACAATGATTTCGACAACAGCGGTGCGGGGGGAACCAACCTGTCAGCCGATAAGCTGGAAGAGGTCAAAGCCGAATGTTACCGCCAGGGTGTGGAGGCCGGCAAAGCCGAAGCGCTGTCCTCGATTGAACAGAATAGCGAATATCTTCTACAGAATATAACCGGCGGCATTCAGAACCTTCAGGGTCAGCATGATGAATATTTGAGCATGATGCACCGGGAAACAGCCAATCTCGCCAGGATCATTATCCGAAAATTTGCCCCGGCCCTGCTTAAAAAAAATCCCCTGGATGAAATTGACCTTCTGGTGGAACAATGCCTGAAAAATTCTCCCCTTGAACCACGTCTGGTGGTTCGTATTGATGAAGAAATTCTACCGCTGCTGGAAGAAAAAATTGACAAGATAAAATTATCCAACAGCTATGCCGGTCAGATTGTCCTGATCGGTGAACAGATGAATAATATCAGCGACTGCCGGGTCGAATGGGCCGATGGCGGCGCGGATCGGGACTTTGATACTTTGATGGCAACCATTGATACGATCCTTGATTCCTTCATCAATGCCCCGGTGAAGGGGCATTTGGATGAAAAAGAAATGGCCGTCAACATATCCAGTGATGCCCGCCCCACAGCAGAATTGGGACTGACATCGCTGCAAACTGACCCGCCAGAAAGTCAAACGAATGAAGATCAAAGTGACCCTGTGCAGGGTCAGGACGCTCTGACGGAAAATGATACTGAAACTGCATCATCTGAGGCGTCAGATGAAATTATGGATTAACAAGACTTTATTAAGGGCTATGGACTAATGTCTGACACAGAAAATATGGATTGGCAGGAATTGGAAAATTCCGATACGGAAACTGCAGACACCACAAATGAATCCGTCGCCTCTGATGATATGGCGAGCGGTGATCTTGAGGCAGTTTTTGATGTACCGGTAAAGGTTTCTGCTGTTCTGGGCAAAACCAATCTTTCGGTAAACCATCTTTTGAAACTGGGGCCTGGCGCCGTGGTGGAGCTGGACCGTAAAGTCGGGGAAGCCATCGATATATATATTAACAACCGTCTTGTTGCCCGTGGCGAAGTGGTGCTCATTGACGAAAAACTGGGCATTACAATGACCGAAATTATTAAAGGCGACGATTAAGGCCGGAAGCTTAGGCAGGGAAAGAACAGTGATTACATTATTTGGTATCGTTATCGGGTTTGCATTAATTATTTCCGCCATGATTTTTGGTGGTTCGCCCACGTCTTTTTTGGATGCACCATCCATCCTGATTGTAATTGGTGGTACCATCGCCATCACGGTGGTGAGTTTTTCCATTAATGACCTGACCCAGATCCCCCGCAGCCTGTGGCGCATCATGTCCTACACGCCCCATGATCCCACGGAAGCCGGTGTAACCATGATACAGATTTCTGAAAAAGCCCGCGCGAATGGTCTGATCGGTTTGGATAAAGTCAGCAAAACCTACAGCCATGAACCTTTTTTGCATAAAGCTCTCAATCTGGCCATTGATGGTACGGAAGCGCAGGATATGGAAAATATCCTGCAAAAGGAAATATATTATACCTCGACCCTGCAATCCAAAAGCGTTGACCTTTTGCGCCGCGCGGCCGAAGTGGCCCCGGCTATGGGTCTGATCGGAACACTGGTGGGTCTGGTACAGATGCTGGGCAATCTTAGTGATCCGAGCACCATTGGCCCGGCCATGTCTGTGGCTCTGCTCACCACTTTTTATGGGGCGGTTCTGGCCCATATGCTGTTGATCCCGCTGGCCAATAAGGCCGAACGAAATTCCCATAATGAATCGACCCTCAATTCATTATATATGGTTGGTGCCCTGTCCATTGGCCGCGAAGAAAACCCCAGACGGCTGGAAATGCAGCTCAATTCAATGTTGCCGCAGAATAACCGGATTAATTATTATAAATAGTATAGAGACAACAAGATGCGCCTGATTATCGTTGGATCCCTGAGTGGACAGCTTAGCATAGCTTCCCAGATTGCCCTGAAAAACGGGGCCAAGGTTATGCATGCCTCCGATGAAGACACCGCCCTGAAGCTGGTGCGCTCCAAGGGTGCCGACCTGTTGATGATTGACGTGGCCTGCGACATTAAAGGGCTGCTGGAACAATTGGCATCGGAACATATTTCGACTCCGGCTGTGGCCTGCGGTGTGGAATCTGATCCTGAAGCGGCGGTACTTGCGATTAAATCCGGGGCCAAAGAATATATCCCCCTGCCCCCGGACCCCGAACTGATTGCCGCCGTTCTCACCGCCATTTCCACCGATGATCATGAATTTATCTACCGGGACCGGGTGATGATGCAGGTGGTGAGCCTCGCCGACCAGATCGCCGGTAGTGAAGCCAGCATTCTGATTTCCGGCGAAAGTGGCACGGGTAAAGAAATCATGGCCCGTTATGTTCATTCCAAAAGCCGCCGCACCGCCAAACCTTTTATCAGTGTCAATTGTGCCGCCATACCCGAAAACCTGCTGGAATCAGAACTGTTTGGCCATGAAAAAGGCGCCTTTACCGGCGCTGTTGCCCGCCGGGTGGGAAAATTTGAAGAGGCAAGTGGCGGCACCCTGCTTCTGGATGAGATTGGCGAGATGGATATCCGTCTTCAGGCAAAATTATTGCGTGCTCTTCAGGAAAGAGAAATTGACCGGGTCGGCGGCAGTGGCCCGGTGAAGGTTGACATTCGCATCATTGCCACCACCAATCGTAATTTAAGCGAGGAAGTGGAAAAGGGCAATTTCAGGGAAGATCTGCTCTTCCGTCTGAATGTGGTCAACCTGAATATCCCGCCGCTGAGCGAAAGGCCGGAAGATATCCGGGCCCTGTGTAAACATTTTGCCCAGAAATATGCGGAATTTAATGCCATCCAACCTAAACCTGTATCCGATAGCGCCATGCAGGTATTGATTAACCATAGCTGGCCCGGAAATGTCCGGGAGCTGGAAAATACCATGCATCGGGCTGTCCTGCTCACGGCCGGGGACAAGATTGACAAACGCGACATTCTATTGCCCGACGGCAAACCGCATACCGCGATCCAGTCCGGCGACAGTTCCGCTTTGGGCCAGCAGCCCGAAGGCACCGAACCCCTCGCCGCCAAGTCACAAATTGGCAAGACTGTGGCCGATGTGGAACGGGATTTGATTATTGATACCCTGAAACATTGTCTTGGCAACAGAACCCATGCAGCCAATATTCTCGGCATATCCATAAGAACCCTGAGAAATAAACTGAATTTATACATGGCCGATGGCGTGAATGTGCCAAGCCCCGGTGATAATCCGCCACCCGCATTTTAATAATTTTTACGGAAAAACAGCGTGAGCGATACTGCCGCAAATAAAACCGACCAACCCCTGGGCCTCCTGGGAAATATGGCCAAAAGGTCCGATATTCTCATGGCTCTGGCCGTGGTTATCATTCTGGTTATTCTGTTCCTGCCCATGCCGCCCTGGCTGCTGGACATCTGTTTATCCATTTCCATTACTTTTTCTGTGATGATTTTGATGACCTGTCTGTTCATCGAAAAACCGCTGGAATTCAACGCTTTTCCCACGGTGCTTTTGCTGGCGACCATGATGCGGCTGGCGCTGAATGTGGCTTCCACCCGCCTGATCCTGTCCAATGGGCATACGGGGCCGTCTGCGGCGGGTAATGTGATCGAAGCCTTTGGTAATTTTGTCATGGGCGGCAATGCCGTGATCGGCATTATCGTTTTTGCCGTCTTGCTGATTGTGAATTTTATGGTCATCACCAAGGGTTCCGGCCGGATCGCCGAGGTGGCCGCCCGTTTCAGTCTGGACGCGATGCCCGGCAAACAGATGGCCATTGACGCGGATCTGTCATCGGGCCTGATTGATGAAAATCAAGCCCGCACCAGACGTAAAAACCTCGAAGATGAAAGCACCTTTTTCGGGGCCATGGACGGGGCCTCGAAATATGTGCGCGGCGATGCGGTGGCGGGTCTTCTGATTACCTTTATCAATATTATTGCCGGCATGATCATCGGGGTCGCCCAAAATGGCATGAGCTTCACCGAAGCGGGACAGACTTATACTTTGCTCACCGTGGGTGATGGATTGGTCAGCCAGATCCCGGCCCTGATCGTATCCACCGCCGCCGGTCTGCTGATCACCAAAGCCGGTCTGTCACAGAGAACCGACAAGGCTTTATTTGGCCAGATCAGCAATTATCCCCGTGCCCTCGGGGTGACGGCCGTACTTCTGATCTGCCTGTCATTGCTGCCCGGCATTCCTTTCCTGCCTTTTGCCATTCTGGCAACCCTGTTGGGCGTATCCGCCAATGCCCTGAGCAAGAAACAGGATAATGAAGTGGCAGAAGAACTTCTGGCGCTGGAAGAAGAAGATAAAGAAATTGAACCGGTGGACGAACCCATCACCACGGCGCTGACCATTGATCCGATCCGCCTTGAACTGGGATATGGATTATTGCCGCTGATCAATGATGATACGGGGGTCAGGCTCACCGATCAGATCAAGGCCCTCAGGCGTCAGCTCGCCAGTGAGATGGGTTTTGTCATGCCTTCGATCCGTATTCTGGACAATATGCAACTGCCCTCCAATAATTATATGATCCGGCTGAAGGAATCGGAATCGGGTCAGGGTGATATTCGCCCCAACATGCTGCTGGTGATGGACCCAAGGGGTGAAACCGTGGGCATTGCCGGTGAAGAAACCACGGAACCTGCCTTTGGCCTGCCCGCGGTCTGGGTCGATAAAAGCATGAAAGAAGAGGCATCTTTCCGGGGTTATACGGTGGTGGACGCGGCAACCGTCATCACCACCCATATTACCGAGGTGATCAAGGATAATATGCCGGAACTGCTTTCTTATGCCGAAGTGCAGAAATTGCTGGATGATTTGCCGGCTGAGCAGCAGAAACTGATCGCTGATCTGATCCCTACCCTTATATCCCATAGCGGGGTTCAGAGGATTTTGCAGAATCTTCTCAATGAACGGGTCTCCATCCGCGACCTTTCCACCATATTGGAAGGCATCGCCGAGGCCAGTGGTTATACCCAGAATATCGTCATGATCACCGAACATGTGCGCACCCGGCTCGCACGACAGATCAGCCATGAAAATTCAGATCATGAAGGTGTTATCCCCCTTGTTAACATGTCACCGGAATGGGAACAGAATTTCATCGAATCCCTGATCGGTGGCGGCGAGGAAAAACAACTGGCCATGGCCCCCAGCAAATTACAGGAATTTATTGGTCTGGTGCGCATGACATTTGAGGATCAGGCCCATGCGGGGGAATTGCCCATCCTGCTCACAAGCCCCATGATACGGCCTTATGTCCGTTCTATTGTTGAACGTTTCAGGCCCGCAACCGTGGTCATGTCACAGAATGAAGTTCATCCAAAAATCAAGATCAGAACCCTTGGCCAAATTTAATCTGTCCTATATCATAATGAAAACACTGAACCATTATCGTGAAATAAACGAAAGAGAAACCCACAAACAATGCGGCTAAAAATATTCAGTGCAAATAATATGCAGGAGGCCCTTTCCCAGATCCGCAAATCACTGGGCGATGATGCGGTGATCATTGACACCCAGGAGGGTGAGGGAATGGTCAAAGTAACGGCGGCAGTAGAAAATACCGCGCCGAAAGTGAACCCGCATAAGGCAGCCCCGCCTGAACCGGCCCCGGCCCCGGTGAAAAAATCCCTCAAGGAACTGGAACAGGAAGAAGAAATTGAAGAGCTGGATATTAATCATTTTCTTTCCCACCACGGCATTCCCCAGAGCCTGAAAATCAGAATTCAGGAATTGGCCGCTTCTTTTGATGCCCCCAATAAGCTTGTGGCTCTGTCTTCGGCCATTGATGTTCTGTTCCATTTCGAACCGCTGAATAATAATTATCAGAATAAACCCATCATGCTGGTGGGCCCGCCTGGTGTGGGTAAAACGGTGACGACGGCCAAACTGGCTTCTCAGGCCGTTCTGGAAGGCATAAGCCCCCGCCTGATCAATACAGACGTCATCCGCACCGGCGCTCTGGCCCAGCTGGAGGGATTTGCCGACATTTTAAAGGCGGATGTGATCGAGGTTTCAGCCCCCGATCAGCTTGATGCCGCGATCAATTCCAAAGCCTCAAACGGGCAACTCACCATTATCGACACACCGGGTTATAATCCCTTTGATCTGAAAGAAATGGAAGAATTGCATAAAATGATTACCGCATCGGATGTGGAGCCGGTCCTTGTGGTCTGTGCCGGTAGTGACCCATTGGAAGCCCGTGAAATGGCAGAAACCTATGAAGCACTCGGGGTCAGGCGCTTCATTGCCACCCGCCTTGATGTGGCACGACGTTACGCCAGCATTATTTCCACCGCAGAGGCCGGCGATCTGGCTTTTGCGGGTGTGGGACTGACCCCTTATCTTGCCAAGGGCATCCGGCAAATTGACAGTATGATCATGGCCAGATTATTGACCCGTATTCCCCAACGCAAAATTTTTACATCTGAAGAAAGAAAAGACGATGACCAGTAGAACCTCTTCAGGATCTAAACTAATCACGGTGGCTTCCGGCAAAGGCGGTGTTGGCAAAACATGGCTTTCCACCACCCTGTGTCATGCCCTGTCCCGCGAAGGCAATAATATGCTGCTTTTTGATGGTGACCTTGGGCTAGCCAATGTGGATATTCAGCTGGGCCTGATGCCGGAAGTGGATCTGGGTCAGGTTTTGGCCGGACAGGTCGACCTGGAACATGCCATCACCCGTTTCACCGACAGCAGCAATTCCACTGTGGGATTTGATGTCATTTCCGGCCAGTCCGGCTCCGGGGCTCTGGCATCCATCAAAACCAACCGGCTCGAAGATCTGGGTTCGGACATTCGCAGCCTGTCGCAGCAATATGACATGACCATCATGGATTTGGGCGCGGGGGTCGAGACTTCGGTCATGGCCCTGTCCACCATTTCCGATCAGATCATCGTGGTGATCACCGCTGATCCCACTTCGCTCACGGATGCCTATGCCTTTATCAAGATGAATAAATTGCGCAACGAAAATGCCAATATTGCCATTGTGGTCAATATGGCCGAAGATCGTCACGCGGGAAAACGCGCCTATGAGACCTTAAAAAAAGCCTGTGAGAATTTCCTGAAATTCACCCCGGAATATCTGGGCACCATTCGCCGGGATGAAAATGTTGTCAGCGCTATTCGACATCAGAAACCCCTGCTGGCCCGCCACCCCCAGGCCCGCGCGGCAGAAGATCTGGAGCAAATCATAAAAAACATGTAATATCCTTACCTGTAATGATTTAGACAGGTGATATAGGTGGAATAATGAGTGAGATTGGCACGCCATCAAGAACCGAATTCCAGACCGGAGAAGGCACAAAACGTGTCACTCAGACCGCCACCACGTCCGATGAAGGCAAAGCCGAACAACAGCCGGGCGGCAAACAATCCCACAAATCCGAACAAAAAGAAGAAACACCGAAACAACCGCGCGGCCATGATCCGGCCGTGAATATTTCAGCCTCTCTCGCCAATCTTGAGGTCGGCGGCAAGATTATCGCCAACCATATTGACCATGATGGCGACGCACGACCGATCATCACCACCGAACAGGGCAGCTATACCCTTAAATATGAGGCTGCCGATGAAAAAAATGTACAAAAGCTGCTGCGCCAATATCCCATAGAAATTCGCATTCTCAGCATAGATCAGGACATTAAGGCCGAAATCATCCCGCCGGCCCAAGAACGCCAAAAAGCGGATAATGGCCTGAAAGAAGCCGTTGCCATCAGTCTGACCTTGACCAACCTTGGCCATAGCCCCCCCAGAGTGACACGCCCGGTTTCGCAGGAAGTCCTGCCGCAGGAAAAATCAAATTTACAATATCGGGCCACGGATCTGTACCGGGCAGAAAGCATCGCTAGAGAAAGTGCCGTAAAAATTGGTGAATTGCCGCTGCCCACCTCATCGGCGGGATATATTCTCTATCAGAAAAAAGCCCCTGAACAGCCAAAAACACCCCCCACAAGCCCGGTTTCCGCCTCTGTCATTGCCCAGGAATATTCGAGTCCTGAAGGAAAACAGAATATCCCCCCCTCCGCCGCGCAACTTTCCGGCAATGGTGCGACACTTCAGGCGACACAGGCTGAAAATATTACCGTCAAACCGGATGCCCTGAATGGTTTTCTGCAAAAAACAATCTCTGCAACGGTGGTCAAGACTTTCCCTAGGCTGAATGTGCCTCTGCCGGAAAAAATCCTGAAAGAAATCGGCCTCACCACCCCGCTTGATCATTTTACCAAGGGGCAAAAATTCAGCATCAGAATAGATTCTCTTGCCATTCCCACCCCGCCCGCGACCAATACCGCCAAAGCTGATACCGGCCCACAAACTGGCACAGAAAAATCCGCTCCCTCAGTCCCCTCTGGGCCTCAGGGGACATTCGCGGGGCAGAAACCCGCTCCGGATAATCCGGATAATAAGAATTCCCCTGCCCATCCTGCTGTGTCAGAGACCGCACCCAATAAAACGCCTCTGGCGCCGCTCAACAAAGCCGGTGTGAGCATATCGGGCATTATCATCGATCCCAGCCATTCATTGCTGGAGAAAAATGCCCAAAATTCCGCCAAACAGGCCGAGGCCATGCCCGCCTATTTAAAACGTCAGAATCTGGGGTTGAAAGCCCCCTCCGAAACCGCGCAGGCCCCCAAAGATTTTTATCTGGCCACCCCCATTTCTGTGATAAAAATCAAGTCCAGTTTAAACCTTGTTCCGGGCACGATTATCGGTTTCAGCCTGTCCCGTGGTGAGGGTCAGAATATTTCCGCGCCTGAGAAACAGAGCCCGAAGGCCCCCAACCAGACGAATATATCCACCCAGACAAATATTTCGTCCGCAATATCATCCGCACTATCACCCGGGAAAAATGAGAATATTACAGAATATGCCCGGGACGGCATTCAGAAAACCAATGCCCAAAGTGAAGTTTCCAGCCCGTCGGCGCCGCCCCTTGTGGAAACAGAAAAGCTGCCATTGCAGCCTCTGGATGAAATATACGAAGACTGGCAAAGCCTCTCCCTGATGTTATCGTCCCTAGGGCACGCGCAGAATATGGCGGCCCCGGCGGCCCAGATTATGAAAAGCCGCATGCCCTCCCCGCAAAATCCACAACAGATGACCAGTACCATGGTATTTTTTATGGCCGCACTGGGCAGTGCCAATCCGGCACGCACCTGGCTCGGGCCGGATGTAAGCCAACAATTGGAAAGAATGGGGCAGGAAAAACTGATCCGGGGGCTGGACATGGATATGCAGCGCATCAGAAGCCTCAGCACCGACAGCCCGCCCGGTGAATGGCGGCCCCTGCTGCTGCCGTTTCAGAATGGCCCGGAAGTGAATGCCCTGCCCATGTTGATCCGTCAGGTTCAGGAAGAAGAGGAACAGGATAAAGCCTCTGAAGATGGTGAAGAAAACCAGAACCTCACCGCCACCCGCTTTATTGTGGAATTTGACCTGAAACATATGGGACAGCTCTTGCTGGACGGCTTATTGAAAGAACGCCAGCTGGACATTATCATCCGCGCTGAAATGCGTCTGCCATCACAGATGAAGCTCAAACTGGCCGGTCTTTACAGCAACGCGCTGGCGAAGCAGGATTTTACCGGTGAGCTCGAATTTCGGGATGGCATTACCCCCGACCTGTCTGTTAAAAGAACCATTAACCAGAAAATTTATCTGAGCGCGCAAAAATAAAGAAAATCATGTCAGAAATTCTCAAAACCACAGCCAATGTAAATAACCACAAAGACCTTGTAGTCCGCCTGAAACTGCCCCTTGGCCTGACCGAGGGAACAGCAGGTTTTTCCCTGCGTTATGTGCCCGACAAACGCTTGCTGGAACATGGTTCGGTGTGCGAATATATACATGACCAGATCAAATCTGCGGAAGATTGGGAAAATCTTATCCATATCATTCAGGAAGACCTGATCAACGCAATCGTACCGCGCTGGATCGAAGTGGGCCTTTGGCAGCACACAAACCAACAGGAAATCCAGTTCAGCCTTCAGGATAAACAACCCCATTGGCAAAATGATTTCCTGCTGAATAATTTATCACCATTGATTTAATTCAATTTCAAACAAATGCCTTAAATCATATATTGGCCGCCGTTGATGGTCAGGGTGGAGCCGGTGATGAAACCGGCGTCATCGGCGGCGAGGAAGGTTACGGCGCGGCCGATTTCGTCGCCTTCGCCGAGGCGACCCACGGGAATGCCCTTGATGATTTTTGCCAATATGTCTTCCGGCACTGCCCGCACCATATCAGTGCCGATATAACCCGGCGCAATGGCATTGACCGTAATATTATGGCGCGCGCCTTCCTGGGCCAGAGCTTTGACAAAACCGATGGTGCCGGCTTTGGAAGCCGCATAATTGACCTGACCCATTTGGCCTTTTTGTCCATTGATGGATGAGATACAGATGATCCGGCCATATTTATTGGCCTTCATCTGATCAAATACTGCCTTGCACATGTTGAAGTTTGAGGTCAGGTTGGTATCCATAACCGTGTCCCACATGTCTTTCGTCATGCGCGAAAAGCCCACATCCCGGGTAATGCCGGCATTATTGACCAGAATATCCACCGGGCCCAATGCCTCAACCACCTGAGAAACCCCCGCCGCACAGGCATCAAAATCGCCCACATCCCATTTAAAAACCTGAATGTCATGATCCTGTTTAAAACGGGCAGCCTTTTCATCATTACCGGCATATGTGGCCGCGACCTGATAGCCTGCTTCTTTTAAAGCGATGGAAATTGCGGCTCCGATACCACGGGTCCCCCCAGTGACGAGAGCGATCTTAGACATAATGTTACCTCATTTGATAAAAAAACTATTCAATAATTACAAACAAGGTCACTTATAACAAATATTTTTAAAAATAATAGCCTAATTATGCCATTTTGCTTTTTCGGCGGTGTAGATTGATGGAAAGTTCATCAAGCTCCGCCTGTTGTCGGCGACTTCTTTCAGCCCGGCTGCGTTCAAAAGCCCGTTGTTCCACAACCTCATATTTCTTGAGTTCTTTGAAAGATTCCGCCACCTGATCTTTCATTTCTTCCACCTGGGCATTAACCTCATCCAGAGAATTTTTCAAATTCTCCCGACGGTCCATAACCCCGGTGGCATAATTTTCATATGAAAGATTAATGATGGCTGAAGTAGAAACATTTTCCTGTTCCTGTTTTAATTCAGCCTCCAGATCACTGTTTTTACGCAGTAAATCGTCCCGCATTTTTTCCAGCTCCACCAAATTCCGGCGTTGCTCATCCAATTGCCATTTGTGCAGCCGGATCATTCCATTCAAACTTTTGCCCATTCATGCCTCACTTACCCCAAATTATTCCACCGAATTATAATCGGCATTTTCCAATTCAGGTTTATTTCCCAAAATCCGGGCGAGCGTTTCATAGCCTTCTGCCAAACTGCTTCGTTCCGTCTTTTCCTGCCTCATAAATTCTTCCAGGGCTGGATGATAATAGATCGCCTCATCCACCTCTTTATTGGCCCCGGGCCGGTAAGCACCGAGGCGAATCATCTCTTCCATGTCATTATAGTCTGCTAAATATTTACGAGCCGTAACCAATAGAGCATTTTCTTCACTATTATTGCATCCGGGCATGGTTCGGGAGATGGAACGCAGGATATTAATCGCCGGGAAACGTCCTCTTTCGGCAATAGCCCGGTCAAGCATGATATGACCATCGAGAATGCCGCGCACCGCATCGGATATGGGTTCATTATGATCATCACCTTCCACCAGCACGGTAAATAGCCCTGTGATCGAGCCTTTGTCGGTACCGGGGCCGGCCCGTTCCAACAGGCGGGGCAATTCGGAAAAAACCGTGGGTGTATAACCTTTGCTCGCCGGTGGTTCCCCCCCCGCAAGGCCAATTTCACGCTGGGCCATGGCAAAACGGGTTACACTGTCCATCAGACAAAGTACATCATTGCCCATATCGCGGAAATATTCACTCACCGTCATGGTAAGGTAAGCGGCCTGACGACGCATCAGCGCCGTTTCATCGGAAGTTGCCACCACCACAACACTGCGCCTCAGGCCCTCTTCCCCCAGATCATCTTCAATAAATTCCTGCACCTCACGGCCCCGTTCCCCGATCAGGCCAATGACTGAAATATCAGAGGCCGCATAACGGGCGAACATGGACAGAAGAATGGATTTACCCACCCCGGAACCGGCGAATATGCCCATACGCTGCCCCTTGCAACAGGTGACAAAAGTATTCAGGGAACGCACCCCAAGGTCAATTTTTTCACCAACCCTTTTACGCATATGGGCCGATGGCGGCTGAGCGCGGATTGGATAAGCTTCGCTGCCGTCCTTTATGGGGCCTTTGCCGTCAATGGGTTCCCCCATGGCATTAATCACCCGGCCAAGCCAGGCTTCGGAGGGATGCACCACCGGCACTTCGCCTTCAACAAATGCCTGACAGCCCACCCCAACACCCTCAAGCATGGAATAAGGCATCAGAAGGGCGCGGTCGGATTGAAAACCCACCACTTCACAAGGAACGATTTTTTCCTGCCTCGATAAGAGATTTACCCGGGAGCCGATACTTAAAGAGCGCTGGGCGCCGGCCACTTCCACCAGAAGGCCCTGGATGCCCACAACCCGGCCATAAAGGCGCCAGGGTTGAATTCTGTCTAATTCTGAACTTAGTGTATACACATTATCTCGATTCACAATTGCGATTCAAAATTTACCATTTAAAGCAATAATACGCGAAAAATCGATTTTTTTACAGATTATTCGCAAAAAAAACAAAATAAACTTTTCCTTATTAACGTTTTTTACAAAATTAATTAACCTTTAAAAAATCTTTATTTTTCAATAAGATATATCATTCAGCGTTAACCTTACAATAACATTCCTTAATATGGCCTTATAAAAATGCCCTAAAACTTGCTTTTAGTTACGATTTGTTAACCTAATATGTTAAGAATGCTTAATACGAAATGATTATTTATTAAACTATTGGCACTTTCCAATAAATTAAGGCCAATAAAATTATGATTGATTAAGGGGTTACAAAATGCGGGTATTGCTCATAGAAGATGATCCATCCACATCCAAAAGCATCGAATTGATGCTTTCCGCGGAAGGTTTTAATATTTATTGTACTGATCTTGGTGAAGAAGGCATAGATTTGGGGAAACTCTATGATTACGACATCATTCTTCTGGATCTGAATCTGCCGGATATGCACGGCTATGATGTTCTTAAGAAATTACGCCTATCAAAAGTTACCACACCGATTTTGATTCTTTCAGGCATGGGTGAATTGGAAAATAAGGTTAAGGGACTTGGCTTTGGGGCTGATGATTATTTAACCAAACCTTTTTACAAAGAAGAACTTGTGGCACGTATTCAAGCCATTATCCGTCGTTCAAAAGGCCATGCTGAATCCATTATCAGAACCGGCAATCTGGCCGTAAATCTGGACACAAAAACTGTGGATGTTGAAAATCAGCGTGTACATCTGACCGGCAAAGAATATGCCATGTTAGAGCTATTGTCCCTGCGCAAGGGCACGACCCTCACAAAAGAAATGTTCCTCAACCATCTTTATGGCGGCATGGATGAGCCGGAACTGAAGATTATTGATGTTTTCATCTGTAAATTACGCAAGAAACTTGCGGCAATTGGCGGTGACAATTATATCGAAACTGTTTGGGGCCGAGGTTACGTACTGCGTGATCCCAATGAATCGACGCAGGATATTGCGGCGGCCAGCTAAAGTTATGACAAATCTCCGGTAAACAAGTTTTACCAAAATAAAGGGTCATCCCCAGCACATGGGTATGACCCTTTTTTTAATTCCGAAATTTTCCAAAAGAACCCGAAAAAATTTGATGCCCGGAAATATCCCCCCGGAAATATCCCCCCGGAAATATCAAAAGGGTTTTGATATTATCCTGCTTTCAGTGCTGAATCCTTATTATCGGACGTCATATAAAGACCGCGCTTGCCGGACACGGGTTTGAATTTATCAGTAAGTCCCAACACCGTTTCGGCTGATCCCAGGAATAATGTGCCATCATTGGTAATTTGATTGCGCATTCTCTCCAATACCTGTGATTTGGTTTCCTGATCAAAATAAATCAGCACATTGCGACAGAAAATCACATCAAACGTGCCCAGTGAAGACAGATTACTGAGAAGATTAAAGGGGCGATAGGTCACCATATTGCGAATTTCTTCGCTGATTTGCCACATTTCACCAGCCTGGGTAAAATATTTCATCAACAGTTTAATGGGCATGCCTCTTTGCACTTCAAACTGGGAATAAATTCCGGCTTTCGCTTTGTCCAAGACCTGCTGTGAAATATCTGTACCAATTATTTCAAAGTTCCAGCCCGCTAATTTATCCTGCATTTCTTTAAGAATGATACCAAGGGAATAAGGTTCCTGTCCCGTAGAAGCCGCCGCACACCAGATCCGCACCCGTTTTGTCTGGGCCCGCGACACCAGAAGCTCTGGCAGTACCGTATCTTTGAACAAATCAAAAGGCGTATTATCACGGAAGAAAAAAGATTCATTCGTCGTCATGGCCTCGGTAATATCATTCAGAAGATCTTCCTTGCGATGAAGGCGGATCTGACCAATAAGGTCGTCCAGCGTTTCCAGCCCCCTTTGACGCGCGATCGGGGTCAGGCGGCTTTCCAAAAGATAGATTTTATCTTCAGACAAAACCAGACCTGATCTTTCTTTCAGAATAGAGCTGAGCAAATCAAAGTCTTCTGGTTTCATGCCGCATCTCCTGAAATAATTGAATTAACTTTTCCGCTTATATCATCCAACGCAAGCACTGCACTGCATAATCCCGCCTGGCTCACGGCACCCGGCATGCCCCAAACGACACTTGTTTCTTCATCCTGAGCGATAAGGTTGCCGCCGGAATTCACAACTTCACGACTGCCCTCAAGACCATCATGTCCCATCCCAGTGAGGATCACACTCAATATTTTCTGGCCATAATGTTCCACAATGCTCCTGAACATCACATCCACGGACGGACGACAGAAATTCTCGGGCGCGTCCTGATTAAGGCTGATATAAAGATCATCGCCTTTTTTGCTCAACGTCATGTGGAAGTCACCCGGTGCGATATAGACTTTGCCTTTTTCCAGCAAATCCCCATCTTGGGCTTCTTTACAATCATGTGATGTGGCGCGGGACAAATGGGTTGCCAGAATATTGGTAAATGTCGCCGGCATATGCTGCGTGATCAAAACAGGGATGTTGATATCCTCTTTCAAGCCGGAAAGGAATTTCAACAGGGCCTGTGGCCCCCCTGTGGACGAGCCAACAGCCAGTATTTCAGGCTGTGCGCTGGACGCTCTTCTGGTTGAAGGTGCATTGGCGGCAGCTTTCTTGGGAATAAACTGTTCATCAATATCACTTTTTTTGCCTTCATATAAAGGCAATCCCAGTTGCCGGCGTTTGGACGAAACCAGACTGACCACTTTTCCAATCAATTCCTGCTGAAAAGTCATGGACGTGGAAACCTCGCGATTGGATTCGGGTTTCGAGACATAATCGGCAGCCCCCATAGACAGCGCCCGCATGCTGATTTCTGCATTTCTTTTTGTCAAAGTTGAGGCCATTAGAACCTGCACATTCGGGTTTATTTCAAAAATCTTTGGCAATGCCGTCATGCCGTCCATAACAGGCATTTCAATATCCAGAACAATAAGTTCCGGATTCTCACGCACCATACTTTTCAGGGCCATACTGCCATTGCTGGCCGTGCCGACAACCTGAATTGAGGGATCTTCCTCAAGCCATTTGGCAAAAACGCCTCTGATAACGGCAGAATCATCAACAACCATTACTCTATATTGATCATCTTTCGACACATTTGGACCCTTTTGCGCTTTGGGTAAATCTACTGACTGCACTTTATAGTAATCCCACCTGTGAGAATTTTGATTCGATGATTTCACGATCGAATGGCTTCATAATATATTCATCTGCCCCTGCTGAAATCGCGGCACTGATATGGCTCATATCATTTTCTGTTGTACAGAAAACCACCACCGGGCTTTCACCACCGGGTGTTTTACGCAGTTCTTTCAGGAAGTCCAGGCCGTTCATCACCGGCATATTCCAGTCCAGAAGAACCACATCCGGCATAAATTTTAAACATGTATCAAGCGCATCCTGACCATCAACCGCTTCATGGATGTCAAAATCAAGCTCTTCCAAAATTCTTCTTGCCACTTTTCTGATAACTTTTGAGTCATCAACCACCAGACAGGATTTCATCTTCTTACTCCAGTCATATTCATAAAGTCCTCTTCAATGCAGCATTACGCTGCTGCTGTTTGAGCATTGCCGAAACTAAGAAGTTTCTCAACATCCAATATTACCAGTAATTCCCCGTCAAGGCGATAAATTCCCGCCGATACAGACTGCCAGCAAGGATCAAGCGTCACAGGGTTTCGTTCAAATGATTCCTCCGCAACAGAAAGAACATCGCCGACTGAATCAATAAGAAGACTATATGGCTCACCATTATACTCCACCACGATACTCATCTTTTCACTGCTGGCCTTTTCATCCTGCTCGGATAAATTCAGCCGTTTCCTAAGATCAATGGCTGTAACAATACGGCCACGCAAGTTCAATGCGCCTGACACCGCGCTGGGCGCACCTGGAATTTTTGTTATTTTCTGTTCCGATAAAACATCGTGCACCGCCAAAACAGGAATACCACATAATTGGCCCGCAAGATAGATTGTCACAAAATCATTATTACCATTTTCCATTGAATAATCCTTCAAAATTTAAGCCGCATTACCATGGCTGACCTGCTGGTCCAAAGTCTTGATGAGGGTTTCACGATCCAGTTTCACCACATAATCATCAAAACCCACTTCACGCCCGCGGGCAAAATCTTCTGGTCTTTGTCTCGAAGACAAAGCCACCAATGGGACTTCCTTCCAGCGCCCCTGAGAACGCACTTCTTCAGCAAAATGGAAACCATCCATTTCAGGCATCTCAATATCACTGACAATAATATCAAAATCCTTACCTCTTTCTCTGAGCTTCAGAGCATCCTGAGCGCTGTCCACGGCGGTGATTTTATACCCGGCCGCATTAAGAAGGGGACGGATCATGTTAAGGAAGAAGCTGCTGTCATCAATCAGCAACACATGTGTTTTGGACGTGCCGTTTGCAATGGCCATCTGGCCCGAGCTTTTAAAACCGCCAAAAGCAATATTGATATAATAGGCCACATCAATAACCTCTGTAGCATTACCATCAATTACGGCGGTGCCGATCTGTCCTTCAATACCGGAATTTAATTCGATATGAATATTATCTTCCATGATGTCGACAATCTCATCAACAATCAGGCCCATGGTCTGTTCCCCGTCGGTAAAGACCAGCACCGGTTGGCGACCTTCATCTTTCACATGATATTGATCGTTTAACTTGATCAGAGGCATCAACTGTCCCCGATATTGCACAACCGGCTTGCCATCGGAAGTTTCGATACTCTTTACGTCGACCTCCTCAAGACGCGCCACAAGGGACAGGGGAACCGCGCGCTGGGTTTCATCCCCGGCTTTAAACAATAAAATGGCTTCCCGATCCTGATCCAGTGTCGTAATTTCCTTTGCCTCCTCTTCGGCCTCAAAGGCATTGGAATCGGAGAGGACATCGGATGTGGCCGTCGCGATACCATTGGGGTCAAGGATCATGATCACACTGCCATCCCCCAAAATAGTATTACCGGAATAAACCGACAGATCCCGCAGCAGCGGTGCCATAGGTTTAACCACAATTTCTTCCGCATCAAAGACCTGATCCACCACAATACCAAAGGTGAAAGTTCCCACCTGGGAAATAACAATAAAGTCTTCACTGGAAATGGTTGCCTCGTCTTCATTCTCTTCGTCCTGAAGGCCAAGGATTTTCTTCAGATATACCAGCGGCAACAAACGATCCCGAAGGCGCAAGACCGGTGTATCATTAATATATTCAATTCTGTGATCCGTTTCATTGGAAGCGCGAACCAGTTCAAGAACGCTGATCTGCGGAATGGCAAATCTTTCTTCCTGACATTTTACAATCAGCGCCGAAACGATGGCCAGGGTCAGAGGGATTTTAATGCTGAAACTGGTGCCTTTTCCTTCCACGGATTTCAGATCAACCGTGCCGCCAATTTTTTCAATATTGCTGCGCACCACATCCATGCCCACACCACGACCCGAAACGCTGGTCACTTTGGCGGCAGTGGAGAAACCTGCATGGAAAATATAACGCTGAACCTGTGCATCAGACATTTCTTCCACTTCGGCTTCCGTGGCCAATTCATTTCTGAGGATTTTTTCTTTCAGTTTTTCAACCGGAATACCCGCCCCGTCATCGGTAATTTCGATAATGATATGACCGCCTTCATGGAAAGCATTGAGACGGATTGTACCCATCTCTTTTTTACCTTTAGCCAGACGATCCGCCGGAATTTCAATACCATGGTCGGCAGAGTTTCGCACCATATGTGTCAAGGGATCTTTAATAAGTTCAAGCACTTGACGGTCGAGTTCCGTATCGGCACCCAACATTTGCAAATCAATTTTCTTATCCAGTTCCAATTGCAGGTCACGCACAATCCGCGGCAGTTTGGCCCAGGCATTGCCGATGGGCTGCATCCGGGTTTTCATCACCCCTTCCTGAAGTTCCGTCGTACATTGGGAAAGACGTTGCAGGGGCAGGGAAAATTCGCTGTCGCCGGCTTTTCGCATAATCTGCATCAACTGGTTTCTGGTGAGAACCAATTCACTAACCATATTCATCAGATCTTCCAGAACCTGGACATTCACACGAATACTTTGGTTGGCCACACTGCTTTCAGCGGATTTTTTCTTTGCAGTATCTGCCGCTTTGGCCGTTTCTTTCTTTTTAACGACGGGGGCATTTTTCTGGGCCGCTTCCATAATAGTCTGGCCACAATCTTCATAGATGGTCACGACTTCATTTGTCACGACCGAAGATAAGTCAACCTCTTCCAGAACATTTTTCAAGAGACCTACAGAGGAAACATACTGTCCTTCATTAATGCCCTTGGCAATAAACGGCGCAAAAGTTGTCGCGACTTTATCTTCAACAACAGCGCCTTTTTCAAAACAATTCCTGAAAAATTCTTCCAGATTTTTTTTGCTGGAAGCAACATCAATATCGTCCATAATACCTTTCATTAAAGGATCGGACTGCAGGCGATTGTGGAAAAGATGGACTATGACCGTAATGGCTTCTTCGCCCCCGACTTTGGCCAAAAGGCTGTCATCTGATTGTGACGGTTCATCATCATCAGGTCCCGGCGCATTTTGGAAGGCCGCTTCCAATTCATCCAGAGTGGCTTCACCCGGAACATTACCGACGGAGGAAATCGGATCTGGAATATTCAAAGGCTCTTCCTCAACAACCACCGGTGCGGCTGGTGCCGGTGCCGCAGCCGCAGCCCCGCCGGAAGCCACAGCATTCAGTCTGCTGATGATTTCGCTGTCATCCCCGGCTGGTTCTTCCTGAGTTTCTTCCAGACCTGAGAGAATTTCCTTAATTCGATCCAGGGATTCCAGGATGAGGGTTACCGCATCCGGGGTTACCGTCAATTCGCCATCCCGGAATTTACCAAGAACATTTTCACCCGCATGGGCCACAGATTCCAAACGAGGCAATCCTAGAAATCCACAGGTCCCCTTAATGGTGTGTACCAGCCGAAAGATATTATCCAAAACCGATTTATTATTCGGATCCTGCTCAAGCTCTACGAGCTCAATATCCACAACATCGATACTTTCTGCGGTTTCTGTAAGAAACTCGTTTAACAGATCATCCATCACTCTTTACCCTTTTTCCTTGAGAAAGAAGAAAATTATAGTTATCTCTTTTTCCTACATTCACGGAAATTGGTTAAAAAGCTGTAAAACATATGCATTTTTTGAGAGTTTTTTTATATTTATTTTCGAACCGGTTAATTCTGCCTTCCCTATAAACTGGCATATACCCAATACATAGGACAAGGCATTGAATGGCCCCTGGAATTTTCCGGCATCCATTCCTTCACAATGTTCAGATAAAAAACAGGTTATTATTTTTTATATGAAAAGTTAAAATTAAAACCCTTTTCATCGTTGACGATGTGTTTTATTTCACTTTCCAGCTTACGGGCTTCTTTAAAGGCCAGAAAAGCGGGTGCTGTTTTGGCTTCTACCTCTGATCGTTCCAAAGAACCACAGAAGGCATCCCTGACCCCGTCCTGGAGGATGACCCTTTCCCCCTCAACGCTAATTTCCACATCAACCATTTCGGACTGATCTTTAATCTCTACCCGGAGTGTGCCCCCCCTGACCAGCGTTTCTCCCGCCATCAGGACGATATTCAGCATGACCTTGACGGCGCTCTTATTCATTTCATGAATTTCCGAGCTCCAGATAAAATCCACCGGAGTTTTCTGATAGAGGCTCTCAATCGCGTTTTCCGCATCGCGCAGCGGTACATTCTGGGCAAAACCGCCCGCCGCGCCAAAAGCCAGCCGGAAGAATTTCAATCTGTTTGAAGTCTGACCCGCGCTCTGATCCAGCAGTTTCATCACCTCTGAGCGCATATATTCATCTTCTTCCACCCCCAATATTTCAATTCCATTGGCGATTGCCCCCACCGGACTGATCAGGTCATGGCAAAGGCGGGAACATAAAAGGGCGGCAAATTCAAAATCATCCATGGGGCTAAACTCATCTTATGAACGTGACAAAAATATCTTTATTCCTATAATACGCACAGGTTTAAAAACGACAATAATTTTATCCATTTTCAGGAAATATTTATGAACGCCCCTAAGATCGACCCAAAAACAGATACGGCAGCATGGTCAGAAACTCTCATCAAGACATCGCTTGAGGCTGGTGAGAAGATCATGGAAATATACGCCCTTGATTTTGACGTTCATTATAAAGAAGACAAATCCCCCGTCACAGCCGCGGATGAGGCGGCGGAAAAAATCATTCTTCGGGATTTGAAGAAAATCGCGCCTCATATCCCCGTCATTGCCGAAGAAAGTGCCACCGCCGGTCATATACCGCATGTGGACGACATTTTCTGGCTAGTAGACCCGCTGGACGGCACCAAAGAATTTATTCGCAAGGGCAAGGACTTCACCGTCAACATCGCCCTGATTGAAAAAGGACAGCCTGTTTTTGGCATCGTTTACGCCCCGGCTCTGAAACGTCTTTTCATTGCCCGTGATATTCATAACGCCGTTCAGCTTGATCTTCTGGACAATGGCGAACTGGGGCCGGAACAGCCCCTGAATGTACGCGACATACCCGAAGAGGGTATTACCGCCGTGGCCAGCAAATCCCACCGCGATGATCAGACCAATGCTTATCTGGAAGAAATCGGGGCGCAGAATATTGTCTCCACCGGAAGTTCCCTCAAATTCTGTCTGGTGGCGGCGGGCGAAGCGGATATTTATCCACGCTTTGGCCCCACCATGGAATGGGATACCGGGGCGGGGCACGCAGTCCTCAGGGCCGCCGGTGGTCATGTGAGCAACCCGGACGGCAGCGATTTCATGTATAAGAAGCCGGATTTCCGCAACGGGTTTTTCATTGCCAATGGCAAGGTTGCCCTTTAAGAAAGACCTTTAAACAGGGCCCAAAGGCCACAGGCCGCCACAATCAGGGCAGATATCCGGTTGATCATCACCAGATGATCATCCGACAGGCGTTTCTTCATATGCCCGGCAAATTGGCAAAGCGTCGCCCACCAAAGCCCCGACCCCATAAAAACACCGATGACCACAAGCAGGGCATTGTGGAAGTCACCACCCATATCCCCCAGCCCCAGAGCCACAAAAAGCGCCACAAAACCAAGAATGGTCATGGGATTGACGATGGTCAGTAAAAAAGCGCCGAAAGAAGCCTTTAAGCGATCCCGGATATTGTCTTCCACATCTTCCAGATGCGGGTGTTTTCGCCAAAGATTAATGCTCACCCCCAGCAATATAACACCCCCCATTATTTCGACCCAGCCATTGATGCGTTCCACCTCCTGCATCACGGATGTGAGGCCAAAGGCGGCAATGGCACCAAAGATCGTATCCGCCACGGCGGCCCCCATGCCCACCACAAAACCATTGACCGGACCATAGCTGAGTGAACGGCGAATACAAATCAGATTCACCGGCCCCAATGGGATCGCCACCATCAGACCGATGGCTATGCCCCAAAACAGATATGTTACTGCCATCCCCATTTTCCTAAAACTTTCAAACAATGAGCCTATATATAGAGGCTCTGTCCTTAAATTAAAGCAGAGAAGGCGATTTCTTTGATCATTACGCTTATTTTCTGGCCCCGGACCTCAAATCATGGTAGAGGGCAGCCATGATGATAGAAAAAGACACCCATATTGCCGAAGACGAAGCCCTGGAAAAAGAAGAAGATCCTGTGATCTCCTATATTTTGAAGGCCGTGGCTGACGGCAAGGCCGTGCACCCGCGTACCATCGCCATTGAAATTGCCGATGACCGGGCCAAAGCTTCCGACCCCAAAGACATTTGGCGCAAATATCTGCTGGCGGTGAAACAACAGGCCAAAAACCTCGCCCGTCAGGGCCGCATCAGCATCCTGCGCCGGGGCAAACCCATTGACCCCAACAAGATGAAAGGGCTGGTCAAACTGTCCCTGCCGGTTGAGGGTTTTACCTTCCCTGCCAAAGATGATGATTCAGAACGAGATGATGATTAGAGGATGCTGATCTTTAAGGGCATAAAATCATGCCCTGAAGCATCTGGCACATAGGCTTTCATTTCCATCGCCCGGCCTTTTGCCACACTGACGATACACCAGACCATATTCTTGTCATAAAGATGCGCCCGGTCAGTATCTGAAGGCAGGGCCTGCCCTTCCGGGTGGGAATGAAAATGGCCCATAATTGCCACCCCTCCCGCGCGGGATATTTTTTGATACTGAATGATCAGAGCCGGATCAATTTCGAAATGACGCGTCGGTGTGGGGGAAATATTTTCCGACAAAACCACCCGCTGCACCTCCCCCTCATTACCCAGCAACAGACCGCAGGCCTCATGGGGCGAAGCCTGCGCACAAAAGTCCAGAATTTCTGTCTGCTGATCCCGTTTAAGGCTTAGGGTCCGCATTTTCATGTTTCACAGTTTCATGTTTGACGGTGATTTCATTGATCCTTTTGCCTTCGGTGGAAAGGATTAAAATGCGGTTGGTGATGCCACTGACCCCGATACGAATCAGGTAGGCCCGCCCGCCAAAACTGGTTTCCAAAATCCGTTCATTTTTTTTCAGGCTGATTTCAAAATCCTGTGCCGGCACGTGTTTTGTCTTTTCTATGGACTGAACGGACTGGATTCTGGCCTGTTCCAGTGCCAGTTTTTCTTTCTTTTCCGCCTTTTTGATCATCAGATCACTGGCCTTATAGATGATCGCCCCCACTGCAAAGACGATTAAAATTCCCAAGGTAATCACTATTCCCTTGAGTAAAGCGTAATTTTTTGGCACTTGTTCTTCTGTCATGACAAATATTGAACCCACTACATATAATATTTTCTCACAGGAAGAAGATATTGGCCTGCGCCTTGATAAATTTCTGGCTTCCACGCTTGAAATGATCAGCCGCTCCCGCTTGAAGCAATTGATCAGTGAAAATCAGGTTTATCTCTGTTCTTCCCGTTCGAATTCTTATGAGACAATAAACGACCCGTCCTACCGGGTCAAACCAGAAGACCGTTTCAGGGTCGAAATTCCTGATCTTTCTGACCCCCTGCCCGAGGCTCAGAATATCCCTCTGGATATTGTTTATGAGGACGAACATCTCATCGTGGTCAATAAAGCGGCGGGCATGGTGGTGCACCCCGCACCGGGCAACCCGGACGGGACTTTGGTCAATGCCCTGCTGTATCATTGCCGCGACAGCCTGTCGGGCATAAATGGGGTTAAACGACCGGGCATTGTCCACCGCATCGACAAGGATACCAGCGGGCTGATGCTGGCGGCCAAGGATGATTTTACCCATCAGAGGCTGGCCAGACAATTTGCCAAACATAGTCTGGAGCGGGCCTATAAGGCGATTGTATGGGGTGCGCCCAATCCCGCAAGTGGTGAGATTTATACAAAAATTGGCCGTGATCCGCGCAACCGCCTGAAAATGGCGGTGCTGCCATTTGAAAGCAGCAAAGGCAAAGAAGCCGTCACCCATTATCAGCTGCTGCAACGCCTTGAACCCCCGCGTCAGCCTTTTCAAAAGGGCGGGGCCATGAAACGTATTCCGCCGAGCATTTCCATCGTCGAATGCCGTCTGGAAACCGGCCGCACCCATCAGGTTCGGGTTCATATGGCCCATATTGGCCACCCGCTTCTGGGCGACCCGGTTTACGGCAAAAATAATCCGCCCGTCAAAAATTTTTCGGATCAGGCCCGCGAAGATATTTTAAGTTTCAAACGCCAGGCTCTTCACGCCTTTTTGATCGGATTTAAACATCCCGTCACCAAGGAACACTTGACATTCGAAGCAGACTTACCAAATGATATGAAACGCCTTATTGCAGCCTTGAAAAATAATTAACTTGGGCTCAGAAAAAGGCTATAATGCGTAAAATACGCAAATTATTTGGTTTAGCGCGGCACAGCCCGCAAGGTGGAGAGATCAATGGCACGGGAAATATTACCCCAGATTACACCGGATGGCAGTTTATCCAGATATCTTCAGGAAATTCGCAAATTTCCTCTGTTGAAACCGGATGAAGAATTTATGCTGGCCAAGGCCTGGACTGAACACGGCGACCGGGACGCGGCCCATAAGCTGGTAACCTCGCACCTGCGCCTTGTGGCCAAAATCGCCATGGGTTACCGGGGATATGGCCTGCCTGTGGGTGAGCTGATCTCAGAAGGTAATGTGGGCATGATGCAGGCGGTCAAACGTTTTGACCCGGATCGTGGTTTCCGTCTGGCCACCTATGCCATGTGGTGGATCAAGGCCTCAATCCATGAATATATTCTGCGCTCCTGGTCTCTGGTTAAAATCGGCACCACTGCAGCCCAGAAAAAACTTTTCTTTAATCTGCGCCGCATCAAGGGACAATTGAAAGCCGTTGATGAAGGTGATTTGCACCCCGATCAGGTGAAAGAAATCGCCACCCGTCTCGATGTGAGCGAGGATGAAGTGGTTCAGATGAACCGCCGCATGGCCGGTGCTGATCATTCCCTCAATGCCCCCATGCGCGCCGATGCGGAAGGCGAATGGATGGACTGGCTGGTGGATGACGATAGTGTGGATCAGGAAACCGCCTATGCGGAAACTGAAGAACTGGATTATCGCCGTGATTTAATGACTGATGCCATGAGCTGCCTTAATGAAAGGGAACAGCATATCCTTACAGAAAGACGGCTGAAAGACCGGCCATCCACTTTGGAAGACCTGAGCAAAATATACGATATCAGTCGTGAACGGGTACGCCAGATTGAGGTGCGGGCCTTTGAAAAGCTGCAAAAAGCCATGCAGAATGCCGCCCATGAAGATAATCTCAAAGTTATTGATCATTAAAGTTTAAATTGATACATCAAAAAAAAACGGCGCTTACAATGAGCGCCGTTTTTGATTCTTATGCCTAAAACTTAATCCTCAAAAGGATCATGCACCAGAATTGTATCTTCACGTTCTGGGCTGGTGGACAGCATGGCCACCGGGGTGCCGATCAATTCTTCAATCCGGCGGATATATTTGATGGCAGTTGCAGGCAGGTCAACCCAGCTTCTGGCCCCAAAAGTGCTTTCAGACCAGCCTTCCAGACTCTCATAAATCGGCTTGACCCGGGCCTGTTCTTCGGTTGAGGCCGGGAAATAATCAATCTGCTTGCCGTCCAGTTCATACGCCACACAGACTTTCAATTCATCCATGCCGTCTAAAACATCCAGTTTGGTCAGGGCAATACCGCTGATGCCGCCCACCTTGGTGGCCTGACGCACCATAACCGCATCAAAATAACCGCAGCGCCGACTGCGCCCGGTGACGGTGCCAAATTCATGGCCGCGCTCACCCAGTCCTGTGCCCACTTCATCAAAAAGTTCCGTGGGGAACGGCCCCTCACCCACGCGGGTGGTATAAGCCTTGGTAATGCCCAATACATAATCCAGCGTTGACGGCCCCGTACCACACCCACCGGCAGCCTGACCGGAAATTGTGTTGGACGAGGTGACAAAAGGATAGGTGCCATGGTCAATATCGAGCATGATACCCTGCGCCCCTTCAAACAAAATCTGTTTACGCTCATGACGCATTTCATCAATCACGCGCCAGCTCGCGCCCACAAACGGAGTGATTTTCGGGGCGATTTCCTTGATTTTTGCCACCAGCGCGTCGCGGTCAATTTCCTTAACCCCAAGACCGCGCCGCAGCGGGTTATGATGGCTGAGCAAAACATCAACGCGTTTTTCAATGGTTTCATCCGAGAAAAGATCACAGGCCCTGAGGGCTCTTCGTGCCACCTTGTCTTCATAAGCCGGGCCGATACCCCGACGGGTGGTGCCAATGGTGGGCCCGCCCAGGGATGATGCGGACGCCGCATCTTCGCGGATGGCATCCAATTCACCGTGCAAGGGCAGGATCAAAGAACAATTTTCCGCCAGCAGCAGGTTTTCCGCGTTAATTTCAACATCCTGAGACTTCAGCTTTTCAATTTCTGTGAGCAGGGCCCAGGGATCAACCACCACCCCGTTGCCGATCACGGAATATTTGCCGCCCCGTACGATGCCCGAAGGCAGGAGGGAAAGTTTATAAACCACCCCGTCGATCACCAAAGTATGGCCCGCATTATGCCCGCCCTGAAAACGCACCACCACATCGGCGCGCTCCGAAAGCCAGTCTACGATTTTACCTTTACCTTCATCGCCCCATTGGGAGCCTACAACAACAACATTAGCCACAATCTGACCCTTTCAAAACTGTCGTATTAAATCTTTTTAATCTCGTTCTTAATCCAAACATACTGACAAGCCAGTCTCAAGGCCTCGGCCTCAATATCCGCTGTCACATCCAATCCCCCTACCGTACGAAAGCCCTGATCATGCAATTTTGCCAGATCCTCAAGCGCTGTCCCATAGGGTGTAAAAATTCTCTTGCTGGGTGCCATGGCCGGTAAGGCCCGCATCAAACTGTCCAGATAAAGGGAAAAACCGGTTGCGGCTTCTTCATCCTGACCCGACAGATAACGCCCGCCCCGGCCCAGCTCCCCGCGAACACCTTCGGCAAACAGGGTGAAACCAATGCCGCTTTGAAACTCAAAACCGCTATATTCGCCGGGATCAATGGTGATTTTCAAGGAAGGCGCCACCACATTCAGGCGGCCGGTCACATGGTTCAGTTCTGAACAGATGGCCGCGGCCTCTGGCCCGAGAGGCAATGAATTAATCATTTCCAGGGCTTTGTCCGCCATGCCGCTGGCCGCCAGAAGCGCCCGGCTGATCTCACCAATCTCGCCGTCCAATTCTTCCAAAGCCCCCATGTCTTTTACATTCAGGGCATGGCGCACATAAGCGGATGTTTCCACATCAAGACCAAGGCCCGCACAAATGGCCGGCACCAGCAGCGGCATGGTCAAATCAATGCTGAGCTTTTCAACCCCCACGGATGTGAGTGCTTCATGGGCCAGAAGAATAATCTCCACATAAGCTTCCACACTGTCCGAACCCACAAGTTCCACACCGGCCTGTTTAAATTCCCGCTCCGGGCGCAACTGACTTCCGGCCACCCTTAAAACTTCACCGGAATAGCTCAGACGCAGGGGGCGCGGCATATTACCAAGGCGGGTGCGCGCAATCCGGGCCACCTGCCCGGTCATGTCGGTACGCACCGCCATCATACGCTGGCTCATGGGATCCATCAGGCGGAACATGTTACGGGACTGGGCCTTGCCGGGCCCCGAAAGCAGGCTTTCCTCGAATTCCACCAGCGGCGGCACCACCCTCTCATAACCATAACCGGCAAAACAAAGCCGCAGTTTTTCAACCACGAGCGCTTCATATTCCGCTTCATTTGCCAAAGTATCGTGAAGACCTTCAGGAAGGAGTGCTGTTTCATTCATATCAAGCATGAGACATCCATGATGTTACGGGGCTTGATAACAAGCCAATCATTACCAAGGGGCTTATATCTCAGGACTCAAAGTCAGTCAATTATAAGCATTCCGTCTGCGCCAAAAAAAAGAGACCCGAAGGTCTCTTCAATAAAATTAAAAAGAACAGAAGACCCCTTTTAGAATGTAAGGGCCTTAACCTGTTTCACATGGGGCAGGTTGCAGACGGCCTCAACGGTTTGTGCCGATGGTGCCTGATCGACCGCCACAAGGGCGATGGCCTCACCGCCCTCTTCGGCACGGCCCAGGCTGAATGTGGCAATATTCAGGCCGCCCGAGCCCAGGGCTGTTCCCAATGCTCCAATGAAACCGGGCAGGTCTTCATTGCTCACATAAACCATATTTTCGGTCAGCTCGGCTTCCACCTTGATGCCTTTTACGTCCACAATCCGGGGGCGTTTATCGGCAAACAGGGTTCCTGCCACCGAACGGGTCTGTTTTTCCGTGGTCACTGTAACCCGGATAAGGGTATGATAATCACCTTCGGATTCATGTTTGGTTTCGATCACATCAACGTCGCGTTCCTTGGCAAGGCTTAAGGCATTGACCATATTCACACTATCCATCTGGGGCCGCAGCAGGCCTTCGACCACAATGGCGGTCAGCGGACGGGTGTTGAGTTCCGTCACATCACCCTGATATTCAATCTGGATGCTTTGCAGCGCATGTTCGGTGAGCTGACCGGCGAAACTTCCCAGCTGTTGGGCCAGAGACATATAAGGATTTAGGCGAATGGATTCTTCTGCGGTCACAGAAGGCATATTCAGGGCGTTGGTTACGGCCCCGTCCAGCAGATAATCGGCCATCTGTTCGGCCACCTGTACCGCCACATTGACCTGCGCTTCGGATGTGGAAGCCCCCAGATGCGGGGTTGCCACCACATTGGGATGACCAAAAAGGATATTTTCCCTGGCCGGTTCCACAGAGAAGACATCCATGGCCGCACCCGCAACCTTGCCGCTGTTCAGCGCGTCCAGGAGGGCCTGTTCATCCACAAGCCCACCACGGGCACAGTTGATGATGCGAACCCCGTCCTTGGCTTTAACAAAGGCTTCCGCGTTCAATATGCCCCGGGTGCTGTCGGTGAGCGGTGTATGCAGGCTGATAAAATCTGCCCGTGCCAGCAATTCATCCAGCTCCACTTTTTCAATGCCCAATTCTTCAGCCCTTTCAACGGACAGATAAGGATCAAAGGCCACAACTTTCATTTTAAGACCCAGAGCGCGTTCCGCCGCGATAGAACCAATGTTGCCGCAGCCGATCACACCAAAGGTTTTAGAGGTCAGTTCAACCCCCATAAATTTGGATTTTTCCCATTTGCCCGCATGGGTGGACGCATTGGCCTGCGGGATTTGACGCGCCACCGCAAACATCATGGCGATGGCATGTTCGGCTGTGGTGATGGAATTTCCGAACGGTGTGTTCATGACCACGACACCATGGGATGTGGCGGCTTTGATGTCCACATTATCCACCCCGATACCCGCACGTCCAACGGCTTTCAGGTTGGTGGCGGCGGCCAAAACTTCCGGTGTTACCTTGGTGGCCGAACGAATGGCCAGACCGTCATAACGCGGGATGGCTTCGATCAATTGTTCCGGTGTCAGACCAACGATTTGATCCACTTCGATGCCGCGTTGCTCGAATATTTCTTTGGCAAGCGGACTTAACTTATCAGAAATGAGTATTTTAACCATTTTGATATCTCTCAATAATTTTAAAAATGCTTTTTAAGCAGAATAGGATTGTTTGACTTGTGCATAAGCCCATTCAAGCCACGGCAATAACGCTTCCAGATCAGAGGCTTCAATAGTGCCCCCGGCCCAAATGCGAAGCCCCGCCGGAGCGTCCCGGTAAGCACCAATGTCAAAGGCGGCTTCTTCCGCATCCAGCAACTGGCTGAGCTTTTTCGCGGCCTTGGCCTGCGCCTCGCTTTCAAGTGCGGTAAACCATGGTGCCACAATCTTCAAACAGACCGAAGTATTGGACACGCTATTGGGCTCTGCCGCCAGAAACTGGACCCAGTCGGTACGCGCGACCCAGTTGCGCAGGACGGACAGATTATCTTCCGAACGCTGGATCAAACCTTGAAGCCCGCCCACCTGATCGGCCCAATTGAGCGCGTCGAGATAATCTTCCACACAGAGCATGGAAGGTGTATTGATGGTGGCACCGGAAAAAATGCCTTCGATCAGTTTGCCATTTTTGGTCAAACGGAAAATCTTTGGCAAGGGCCATGCTGGTGTATAAGTTTCCAGCCGTTCCACCGCCCGCGGGCTCAGGATAATAACACCATGTGCGGCTTCCCCGCCCAAAACTTTCTGCCATGAGAAAGTGGTCACATCCAGCTTGTGCCACGGCAGATCCATGGCAAAAGCCGCAGAGGTCGCGTCACAAATGGTCAGGCCTGCCCGATCATCACTGATCCAGTCCCCGTCCGGCAGTTTCACCCCGGACGTGGTGCCGTTCCAGGTGAAGACCACATCGCGGGCCGGATCAACCTGAGTAAGATCCGGCAATTGGCCATAATCGGCCTCCAGCTTACGCACATCGTCCAATTTCAATTGTTTGACCACATCGGTGATCCAGCCGGAGCCGAAACTTTCCCATGCCATCATATCAACACCACGGGCGCCGAGCAGGGACCATAGGGCCATTTCAACGGCACCGGTATCCGACCCTGGCACGATGCCCACACGGTAACCTTCGGGCACACCAAGCAGAGCCGCAGTGCGGTCAATGGCTTCTTTAAGTCTGGATTTCCCCACGGCGGCACGGTGAGACCGTCCCAAGGGGGCATTTTTAAGATTGTTTAACGTCCAGCCCGGGCGTTTCGCGCACGGACCTGACGAAAACAGCGGATTCGCTGGTTTCTGTATCGGTTTCATAATTTTTCTCCTACTCCTTACAGAATAGACGTCCCCCGTTGGGGGGGGATAGCCCGCTGATGAACATAGTGCGGAAAAGCCCCCCGTCAAGCGAAGAATATTTTTTTATGAATAGTGTGAGTGTAAAATATAAGCCAACGCCTAACAGATCAGATTAAAACTGGCCGTCATCATGACTTTACCATTGACCAGAATTTCAATGCCATGCTCACCGGAATAATGTTTGCGGGTGGTGAAATTTTCAAATTTCTGGCGTTTTCCCACATGAATTTCTTCATTTGGCGCCAGAATCACTTCTTTCAGTTTAAAAACCTTTGGCTGTTGTTTACCGTTTTTCTTGCGATAATAAATCGCATAATCCACCGCCAGCTTTTGTGGCGTATTTTTATTGGATGACAGGTTAAAAGAAAATTCCTGTGTTTCGCCTAAAGAAAGATTTTGATGTTCGATCTTCAGGGATTTCATTTGCACATCCACCGCCCCTTCAAAATCAAACAGGGCAAAAGAACGCGGATGTCCTGCCTTGAGCAGACTTCGGCAGCCATGACGGATGATCCAGGCCGTATGTATATCCGACTTGTCCCAGCCTTCCACCAGATCCAGCATAACCTCCGCATTATCTTTGGAAATATCATTGAGGTGGTTGGCCACGGATTTGCGCACATAAAGTTCCGGGTCGGATTTCAGCCTGTTGAGAATATCAAAGGCCGGTCTGGGGTCCTGCATAAGGTTTTTCAGCTGAAACGACCAGGGCAGGCGTGGCCTGCTGCCTTCGCTCGCCAACCTGCGGATATGATGATTTTCATCTTCCGACCACCGGTTCAGACAGGGCATCACCGCCGCAAAATCCCGAACCAGAAATTCCCGGATGGCAAATTCCGAAGATGAATATTGGGTGGCCTGCGCCAAAGCGGCCAAGGAATATTCCACATCATCAAGGCCATAGGTGGCAATGAATTCAGGAACGAATAATGCCGCCAGCTGAGAATCCATCAGGGGTGATATATCCAGCAGCAAATCGGTGGCTTTGCGAAAATTATCCGGTAAATACCGGCGACTGACGGTGGATAAGCGGGTCAGGCGTTGCTTCAGGGCCAGCTCATCAAGATTTTCTTCTGCCGCCAGCAAAAAGTCCTTTTTGTTAAAATCCGCATATTCTTTCTGGTAATATTGTGCAAGCTTGTGGATAAAAGGAAGCCCTACCGCATTTCTTAATTCTTCTGCCATTTTATTCTCTTAATGCATTTTGTTCTGTATTTGTTCTTGTATATTTTATCTTAGACTGAGTCAATATTCTTCAATCAATTTCTATCAATAACGGCCCCGAAAATAATTCAGGGCCGCCAAAATATCTTTATATTTCAATTTAATCTGGCTTGATCATTCACCAGTTGCCGCCGCTCTTGCGGCTTCGCGGGCCGCTTCACGGGCGGCAGCGCGGGCATCGCGGATTGCTTCACGGGCCTCTTCGCGGGCTTCACGGATGGTTTCACGCGCTTCGGCGCGCGCTTCTTTTGCAGCCTCCCGTGCGGCCTCATCAGCGGTTTCCAGCGCGTCCCTTACCGCGTCACGGGCTTCACTTCTGGCAAGTTTGGCGGCTTCGCTGGCTGCATCATCACCCGATTCCCGCGCCTCTTCTCTGGCCGCTTTTGCCGCCTCAATCGCTTCTTCTGCGGCTAATCTTGCCGCTTCATCTGCGGTGGCAAGGGCCGCGTCCAGGGCTTCTTTGGCATTATCACGTGCTTCCACAGCCGTTTCTCTGGTCTCTTGCCGGATTTCTTTCACATTCTCATGATAGTCTCTGTGTATTTCCCTGAATTCGCCGCCCTCTTCATCCGCAAAAACAGAAACCGTTGGCATTGAAACGAGCAAACTGCATCCCAAAAGCAGGGAAATGAATTTTGTCTTTCTCATGATAAATCTTCCTTCTTTTACCGCTCCCACACGAGGCATCATTGCCTGGGTAAAAGAAATACAATAAGCGAAATGAATGGCCGCTTAAGAGAAATTAATTTTCAATTCATCAAATAAAGTTTTAGGTTCAGGACCTAGGGTAAGGACTTAGTCAAATATGACTTTTTTCCGGGACTGGTCTTTGGTGAAAATCAGCGTGCGAACAACCTCATTTCGCTCAAAATTAATGGTATTTTTCTGTTCAGGATAATTATCCATAAACAGACGATTTATCACATTTAAATGTTTACCATCCCCCTCAAAGGGGGCTTCCTGATACACATGAATATCGTCAACCTTATATTCCATGCCCACCCAGACAAGGGGCAGGCGTTTTCCCGCCGGATCAAAAAGGGCAAAGGATTTTTCCACATATTCTTTTAAAATCGGTTCAATCTGCTCATCCGTCTGGCTGGCATTATTGCCCAGTCTGGCCCGCAGGATATCTTCCACATCATGGGTAAAAAGCCTATGGGTTATTTCGATCACTTTTTTTTCCGGTCGGATATCCACCTGGGAAAAAGCCGCGAAAAAACGATGGGCATGGCTCGTTTGAGCCACACCCATCATCATTATAATCAAGAAAACATGCCGAAGAAGCTGCATTATTCTTTATCTTCTTCTTTGCTTTCTTCTTCTTTATCTTCTTCTTCTTTAAGTTTTGTTTTCATTTCCTTCATCATATCGCGGCGTTTTTTGCTCTTGAAAATCTCGAAACGGGATTTTTCAATTTTGCGCGGGAAATGATTATTGTCCAGATTCACATCCGCCGTTTCCCAATGAGGGTCGACGGTAACCGAGGAAACTTCTTTTTCCGTAATCAACATGCGGGTTACTTTATCGGCACCCTTCGTCCAAATCTCCGCATCCAGACGTATGTCCTGATGCGTGCCATCCGTATAGGCCACATCCAGCAGGATCGGCATTACCAGCCCGCCTTTATTGCTGAAATCCATCAGATAGATATTGGATTTATTGTTGAGCTGCGCCACTTCCCAGTCTTCCAGACCCTTGATCAGGCTGTTATAGGTGTTGCGCTGTTCATTGGTAACGGTGAATTTATCATTCTCGTTATAAAAATCCTTCAGCTCTGGGAAACGATCAACCCGTTTTTCCAGCTTCTGATCCGCAAGGCGCGCTGGTGCCAAGCCTTTTTCCGCGTCTTTCTCGCGCTTGAAGGCTTCTTCAATTTCAGGGTCCTTTGTGTCCACATTAAAATGACGCACATTGTCGATGGAAATATCCACATTGTCGGTGGTATAGAACCAGCCGCGCCAGAACCAGTCCAGATCCACGCCACTGGCATCTTCCATAGAACGGAAGAAATCGGACGGGGTTGGGCGCTTGAACATCCAGCGACGGGAATATTCCCGGAAGGCAAAGTCAAACAATTCACGTCCCATAATGGTTTCACGCAAAATCCGCAGGGCAATAGCAGGCTTGCCATAGGCATTATTGCCGAACTGTAAAACGGATTCAGAATTGGTCATGATCGGCACCTGACGGCTGCTTTTCATATAATTGACGATCTGATGTGGCTGACCCCGACGGCTTGGGTAATCAACTTCCCATTCCTCTTCCGCCAGATTTTGTACAAATGTATTCAGACCTTCGTCCATCCATGTCCATTGACGTTCATCGGAATTAACAATCATGGGGAAATAATTATGCCCCACTTCATGGATAATCACCGAAATCAGGCCATATTTAGTACGACGACCATAGGTTTTGCTGCCATCATCATGTTTTTCCGGACGGGGGCCATTAAAACAGATCATGGGATATTCCATGCCGCCCACCGGGCCGTTGATGGACTGGGCCACGGGATAGGGATAAACCAGGGAATAACGGTTATAAACTTCCAACGTGTGGATAATGGCCTGCGTGGAATATTTCTCCCACAATGGATTGCCTTCTTCGGGATAAAAGGACATGGCCATAATGGTTTTGCCATTTTCCGGTTGATAAAAACCCTGTGCGTCCCAGATGAATTTACGCGAAGAGGCAAAGGCAAAATCCCTGACATTTTCTGCTGTAAAGCGCCATGTCTTGGTGGTGGTGGCTTTTTTATCAAGCTTGGCAGCGGCTTCTTCGGTGGTGACAATCACCACAGGAGTTTTGGCCGTCTTCGCCTTTTCCAGTCTTTCCATCTCAACGGGGCTTAATACCTTGGATGCATTGCGCAAAACACCGGTAGAGGATACTACATGATCGGACGGCACCGTGATGGACACATCATAATCACCAAATTCAAGGGTGAATTCACCGCGTCCCAAAAACTGTTTATTGCTCCAGCCATCATAATCGGAATAGGCCGCCATACGCGGGAACCATTGGGCCATTTCATAGATATAATTGCCGTCTTCCTTGAAATATTCATAACCGCCACGCGCACCGATAATATCGGCATCAACAATATTATAAGACCAGTCAATATTAAACTCAATGGTTCGGCCCGATGCCAGCGGGGAGGATAGATCAATACGCATCATGGTATCCACAATGGTATAATTCATGCCCGCGCCACCATTATCCGTTACGGCGGAGATTTTAAAACCACCGTCATAATCCTGCTGATAGTTTTTTGCACGCATTAAACCATAGCTTCCCTTTGGTTTGGAAGAAGCCCGGTTGATCTTACTATTGCCGGAATCATGGGCAAACCGGTTTTGATCCAGTTGCACCCAGAGATAACGCAAACTGTCGGGGGAATTATTATAATATTTAATTTTGGCGGAACCGGTGAGGCGCTGTTTTTCGTCATCCAGACTCACATCAATTTTATAATCAGCCTGTTGCTGCCAATATTTATGTCCCGGTGCGCCGGAGGCTGTTCTATACACATTGGGTGTGGGCAGATGTTCCCCCAATTGCTGGAACTTATCATTCAATTGTTCAATGGTCTGGGCGCTGGCCTGAGCAGAGAGGAATGATGCCAAGGTGGCAAAAAATACTAATCCGAAAAATTTTTTCATAAAATTCCCTAAACGCGTTAGTTTAAATTATAACGATCAGGATTATTACTATAGAAAGCTGTAAAATTAATCAAGGGAGATGAGGTGATTGAGCGGGCCTCTGCCTTGCCCGAAACCCGGCGCCATCAAAATAGCCTGATGCACATAATCATGGGCCCGCCCCACCGCATCTTCCAGAGATAAACCCTGGGCAATACCCGTGGCTATGGCAGAAGCCAGACTGCATCCGGTGCCGTGGCAATGACGGCTTTCAATTCTGGGACTGGAGAAAATTCTCTCCCCTCCCCGGCTCACCAATAGATCCTGCACCATATCCCCCTTTAGGTGCCCGCCTTTTATCAAGACGGCTCCGGGGCCAAAATCCATCAGTTTTTCGGCCGCCCGGCGCATATGATCCAGATTTTCCAGCCTGTCCATACCACTTAACAGCGCCGCCTCATCCAGATTTGGGGTCAGCAAGGTCACCTTGGGGAACAGATGATGGATCAGATAATCAAGCCCTTCTTCATCAAGCAACCTATGGCCGCTGGTGGCGGAAATCACCGGATCAACCACAATGGGTATATCAGGATATTGTGACAGAGCCGCCACGACGGCCTTGATCACGGCCCTGTTGCATAGCATGCCCGTTTTAATGCAATCCGCCCCCATGTCCGTCAATACGGCCTCTATCTGGGCTTTTACCAGAGAGGGTTTCTGGGCATGGACTTCTGAGACACCGAGGCTGTTTTGCACCGTGAGTGCGGTGATGGCGCTCATGGCATAACCACCAAGGGCGGAAATGCTTTTGATGTCAGCCTGTATGCCGGCACCGCCACTGGGATCGGAACCGGCAATGGTTAGAATTCTTCCTTGCATGGAATTTGCCCGGCTTTAAATGTCAGGGTTAATTGCCTGTTTTACCATATGCTTTTAATATGTGTGGGTCAGCTCGCAAGCTCTTCCACAGTGCTGACAATATCATTGACCACGGTGGCGATCAATCCATCATCCTGACCTTCCGCCATCACCCGGATCAGCGGTTCGGTACCGGATTTACGGATCACCACCCGGCCTGTGCCGCCAAGACGGTCTTCCCCATCCCGGATCACCTGTTTGACCTTTTGTGCCCCAAGTGGATCAGAACCCTCCGTATAACGGACATTTTTCAACAATTGCGGATAGGGTTCAAACAAGGCACAAAGTTCACTCACCGGCTTTTCGCTGCGCACCATCACCGCCAGGATTTGCAGGGCTGCAATCAGCCCGTCACCCGTGGTGGCAAAATCACTGAGCACAATATGGCCGGATTGTTCGCCGCCGAGGTTATAACCGTTTTTGCGCATGGCTTCGACCACATAACGATCCCCGACCCCGGTACGGATCAGGTCAACACCGATGGATTGCATATATTTTTCCAGCCCAAGATTGGACATGATCGTGGCCACAAGGGCATTGCCCTTTAATTTTCCGGCCTGATGCATGGCATTGGCGATGGTGGCCATCAGCTGATCACCGTCAATAATCTGACCCTTTTCATCGGCCACGATCAGCCGGTCTGCGTCCCCGTCCAAGGCAATGCCAATATCCGCCCCATGCAAAACCACCTGTTCACACATATAATCCGGTGAAGTGGAGCCGCAATTTTCATTGATGTTGGTGCCATTGGGTTCAACCCCCACGGCAATGACCTCGGCGCCGAGTTCCCAAAGCACGCTTGGGGCGCTGCGATAGGCGGCCCCGTTGGCACAATCCACCACGACTTTCACCCCTTCAAGGCTGAGTTCCGGTGGGAATGTGCCTTTGGCAAATTCAATATAACGGCCCACGGAATTTTTAAGACGCTGCGCCCGGCCAAGCTTTTTTGACGGCACCAGATGATCCGCATAACCATTATCCATGCGTCGTTCAATCTCAAGCTCGATCTCGTCGGATAATTTATACCCATCGGGGCCAAAAAGCTTGATACCGTTATCTTCATAAGGATTATGGGAAGCAGAAATCATCACCCCGAGATCCGCACGCAGGGATTTGGTCAACATGGCCACCGCCGGGGTGGGCATGGGCCCGACCATGATTACATCCATACCAAGGGAAATAAAACCGGACGTCAGGGCAGGCTCCAGCATATAACCGGAAAGACGTGTATCTTTTCCGATCACCACCCGGTGCTGATGATCACCGCGGGTGAAATATTTTCCCGCAGCCATGCCCACACGCATGGCCACTTCCGCTGTCATTTTTCCTTCATTCGCCCGACCGCGAATACCATCCGTTCCGAAATATTTTCTTGTCATGATATTATTCTTGTTTTTCTCTGTAGATCCAACCCATTTACAAGAGTCTTTTACCCTCAATAGAATGAATATAATGTTAATCAGAAAGCTAACTATTAAATAAGACAGAATTATGAATATCAGGGATTAACCATAATAACCGATTGATTGCCATAAATTCAAGGCTTGTCTTGTTTCAGCCACATCATGAACCCGGATAATCTGTATACCTTGATCATAAGCCGCCTGCGCCGTGGCCAGTGAGCCTGCAAGGCGCTGATCCGCTTCTTCCCCCCTGGAAGCCTTGGCAATGAAACTTTTTCGGGACACCCCGAGCAAAATGGGGGTCCCCAAAGTGTGAAACAGGGACAAGTCCGCCAGCAATGTCAGATTATGTTCCAGGGTTTTGCCAAACCCGATACCCGGATCAACAATAATGCGTTCGCGGCTAATTCCGGCGCGCACACAGGTCTCTATCCGGTCCTGTAAATAATCATAAATATCCAGCAAAACATCATCATAGACCGGCTGCTGCTGCATCAAATCGGGGGTGGATAACATATGCATCAGGATGACAGGACAATCCACCGAAGCCATCAGGGCCAGGGAGTCTTTATCATGGCTGAGCGCGCTCACATCATTGATGATTTTGGCCCCGGCCTTTATGGCCCGCGCCATCACGGCAGCATTACGACTGTCCAGCGAAAGGGGAACGGGATAATGCCGCAATTTTTCCACCACCGGAATGACCCGCCCGATTTCCTCATCAAGGCTCACAGCCGCGGCCCCTGGACGGGTGGATTCGCCGCCAATATCCAGAATATCCGCCCCGGCTTCAATCAGGGCCTCTGCATGGGCCTGGGCCTGCTTCTGTGTGTGAAACTGCCCCCCATCCGAAAAACTGTCCGGTGTTACATTCAGAATGCCCTGTATCAAAGGAACTTTTATTTCGGCCCTGGGCGACAGGCGACTTAAATCTCTGGGGCGTGAGATATTTTCGATCAGTCTTTCAATTTTCTGCTGCGCAATATTGGACAGGCCCGTCAAATGATTTTTCAACCGGCTCACGGGAAGAATTTCTTCTGTTCTTTCTGCCTGCCCCTGACGGCTGATGATTTTTATCATACTGAAGGCAAGCCCCGTGCCCGCCAGGGGCAATGCCATTTCTTTTTCCAGAGCCTCAGAAGCAGAACAGCCCCGGACCATGGCCAGGGGCTGTACATAATATTTTTGTTCCATGCGAAACCTAAACCTTAACTTTCAGGCAGCGGGTCGGTACCGATATTACCATCGCCCTTGGGTTTATCACCTGCGGTGGGTACAGAACCCGTGGGTTGATCCGGGGCATTATCATCAGACCCATGATCCCTGTGCAGATCCTTACCCGCCAGAAGATCCTTAATCTCATCCCCGCTCAGGGTTTCATATTCCAGAAGCGCATTGCCAAGCTTATCGAGCTCATCACGAAAATCCGTGAGAATCTGATTGGCTTTTTTATACGCCGTATCCACGATATGACGAACTTCTTCGTCAATGAGACGGGCGGTTTCTTCGGAAATATTCTGATTGCGGGCCACGGAATGACCGAGGAAAACCTCTTCCTGATTTTCGCCATATTCCAACGGGCCAAGCTTGTCGCTCATGCCCCATTTGGTCACCATGGCACGCGCCGTTCTGGTGGCCTGGGTGATGTCGCCGGATGCGCCGGAGGATACTTTGTCATAACCAAAGACCAGTTCTTCAGCCACACGTCCGCCCATGGCCACGGCCAGATCCGCATGCATCTTGTCACGGGCATAAGAATAATTATCCCGTTCCGGCAGACGCATCACCATACCCAAAGCCCGACCACGCGGGATAATGGTGGCTTTATGAATGGGATCGGACGCGGGGCAGTGAACCGCCACCAGCGCATGACCTGCCTCATGAAAGGCGGTCATTTTCTTCTCATCATCCGTCATTACCATGGAACGCCGCTCGGCCCCCATCATCACCTTATCCTTGGCATCTTCAAAATCAGCCATGGAGACCACACGTTTGCCTTTGCGCGCGGCCAGCAGAGCGGCCTCATTCACAAGGTTGGCCAGATCCGCACCGGAAAAACCGGGGGTGCCGCGGGCAATGACCCGTCTGTCCACATCGGCGGCCAGAGGCAGTTTTTTCTTATCCATATGAACTTTAAGAATTTGGTCGCGGCCCACAATATCAGGGTTACTCACAACCACCTGACGGTCAAAACGACCCGGACGCAACAAGGCCGGGTCCAGCACATCGGGGCGGTTGGTGGCGGCGATCAGAATCACGCCTTCATTGGACTCAAAACCATCCATTTCCACCAGCAACTGATTCAAAGTCTGCTCGCGTTCGTCATTACCGCCGCCCAGACCCGCACCACGGTGACGGCCCACCGCATCAATTTCATCAATAAAGATAATACACGGCGCATTGGCCTTGGCCTGTTCAAACATATCGCGTACCCGGCTGGCACCAACCCCCACAAACATTTCCACAAAGTCAGAACCGGAAATGGTGAAGAAAGGCACATTGGCTTCCCCGGCAATGGCGCGCGCCAACAAGGTTTTACCCGTTCCCGGAGGGCCCACCAGAAGGGCACCCTTGGGGATCATGCCGCCAAGGCGCTGGAATTTCTGAGAGTCTTGAAGGAATTCAACAATTTCTTCCAATTCTTCTTTGGCTTCGTCAATGCCCGCCACATCTGCGAAAGTTACCCGACCCTGTTTTTCGGTGAGCATCTTGGCTTTGGACTTGCCAAAGCCCATGGCTTTACCGCTGCCGCCCTGCATCTGACGCATGAAGAATATCCACACCCCGATCAAAATCAGCATCGGCAGCAAACCACCGAGGTAACTCAGGAAACCGCCATCATCCTTGGGCACAGCATTAATTACAACACCCTTTTCCCGCAGTCTTTCAACCAGCTTCGGGTCTTCGGGGGCATAAGTGACAAATTTGCTGTTGTTGCTTTTCAGAACACCCATGATGTTGGAGCCCTGAATGGTCACTTCTGAAACTTCGGAACTTTCCACATAATCCAGAAATTGGGAAAAATTCAGTTCAACCTGACGGCGATTGTCACCACCCCCGTTCAAGGCACCATAAAGCGCCAATAACAGAAATAATACAATTGCCCATAATGCTATGTTACGTCCCATATGCTTTACAATACTTTCAGTTGTTGGAAGAGTTTTTCAAATTTTGGCAAAACTCTGAATTTAATCTACCCCATAAATAAGCTATTCTGATGCCTAAACAAGCCCATCAGCGCTAAAATAACAATTTTCTCCCCTTAAAATTCATTTTAGCAGCAAATTGCTTAACAATTAGCATATTTTCTCAAGATATTCAGCTTTAATTCCCCTTTCCTTATAAACCTCAAAAAGATCCGGTAATATAACCTGACCACCTTCCTTTTCCAGACATGGCAAACCATAACGCACCGCTGGCGGAATTTCATCCAGAGACAGGTCGGGCAATTCTTTTATCAGCCCCTTCCAATCCGCCGCCGTCAATTTCCTGAGCAAGCCATGATGAGGGCCACTGCGGATCCAGAAGCGCCCGTCCCACAGATGTTGACTTTTCTCTGCCATCTCAAATGCATCCTTGATGGCCCTTTCTTCACGGATGAAATGAACCTTCCCTGCCTGAAGGGGCATTATGCGGCAGCCTGAAAGGGTCTGGCCGGAAAAATCCTCCGCCAGCAGACGATCATATAAATTTTGCAGTTTATTCATACGCGGGCCATAGGCCCCGCCACTGACCATTCGGCATAGTGAAGCCAGCAGGCGCAGGGCAATTTCTTCATGGGACGTTTTCAGAACTGTCAAATCCAGAATGATATCCCCGGTTGGTTTGACCTCAAGGGCCTTCCGGGCCAGTTCGACCCTCATCTGTTCCAACAGGTTTTGAACCCGCCCCATACGATCTGCCGTCGCGGCCATACGGCCTGCTTCCAGACCTTCGATATCATTCTGTGCCAGAAGCTTGCGGATTTTGACCCGCATAAAATCTTCATTCACATTGCTGGGGTCTTCGATCCATTCCTGTCCCCGGGTGCATAATGTGGCTTTCAGGCGGCTTTTCGGAATTTGCAGCAGGGGACGGCATAATTCAGGTAATTTTTCAGGCGCAATATGATCCAGCCTCACGGGATAGGCAGACCTGTTTTTCATGGCCGACAGACCGGAAATGCCACTGCCGCGAAAGAGCCGCAACAAAAATGTTTCCGCCTGATCATCCAGATGATGGGCAACAAATAAATGCTTTATATCATGGCCCGCGCACCATTCCCCCATGAGGTCATAGCGGGCAATCCGGGCATCCTTCTGTATGCCGCGGCTGGGTTTTTCCCCCAGCCAATGCAGGACATGATGGTTGATTTTCCGCGCCTTTAGCCAGGCAGCGACCTGTTCGATTTCCTGCGCTGACTGAGAACGCAGCCCGTGATCCACACTCAGGGCATGCAGGCTGATTTTATGGTCTTCACACCAGTCATTCAGCAACAGGCACAGGGCCATGCTGTCAGCCCCGCCGGACAGGGCAACGGCAATGGAAGCGGGCTTTTGGTCGAAAAGAATATCAACCAGTCCTGAAAATTCGGCTTTTTCAAGGATATTCGCCGCATCCATCATTCACATTCCATCAATAGCAGTGATTGCCTATAAAAAAGCAACGATTTGGCACATATTAGCCCTTATTGGCAACCGGCCTTTTTCTCTTCCGAGGGCCGTCTTTTCAGATTTTCCGTGCTTTTGGGAAAACGCAGGGATAATTCCCGGTATGCATCACAGGCATCCGTTTTTTCCCCCATGGCAAAGAGCGACATGCCGATTTTCAGCAAAAAGGCTGGCGCTTTCGGGCTTTCGGGATAGGCATTATAACCTTCGAGAAAGGCCCGGGTCGATTGGGTATAAAGCTTGCGGGAATAATAGGTCTGCCCCAGCCAATATTGGGCATTTCCTGCCAGATTGCTTTTGGGAAAACGTTTGAGGAATAACTTTAACGCCGCCTCGGCACCCGCATAATCCCCTTTGGATACAAGACCCTGAGCGAAGGCATATTGATCCTGTTCCGAGCCCGCCGGCAAAGCGGCAGTTTGCGCTTCTTCCTGTGTTTTTTCCTGTGTTTTTTTCTGTGGCACAGTTACAGGGCTGGTTGCTGACACCCCGCCTTGTGATTTCTTTTCCAATTCCGCCAGCCTGAATTCATAATCCCGAACCAGCGTTTCCAATTTACTGTTCAATTGTTCGATACGGAAATTGCTTTCTTCCACCTGCCCTGTCATCTGGCGCACCTGGGTTTCAATCTGTGAAATACGGGCTTCCATATCCGCAAAGGCCACATTTCCCTGCGTTATAGTGGAAGGGGCAGTCTGGCCGGATGAAGAAGGCCGGGGGAATTTACTGCCTGGTGTGAAAACACGCCGCTGAACCGCCTTCAATTGTTTTTCAATTATTTCCAGCCGTTTTTCGGTAGACTGGGCATGAGAAAAATCAACCATGGCCAAATTCATCACGGCCACCATCAAAATTAAAGCCGTCAAAATTAAAGCCTTATATTTAAAAATTTTTCTCATTTAATATCTCCCGACAAATATTCCCATATAAAAATACCCGCGCGGCCCGATGGACAACGCGGGTATTTTAATGAATTAATATATTAATTTACCCGTGTGTAACCACGACGGTTTTTGGCCCATGAACTCTCGCCCGAACCTGTTACCGCAGGGCGTTCCTTGCCGTAGCTTACGGTGCGCAGGCGGGAAGGATTAACCCCCAGTGCCACAAGGTAGTTTTTCACGGAATTGGCACGACGATCACCCAGTGCCAGGTTATATTCACGGGTGCCACGTTCATCGCAATGACCTTCAATGGTCATGCTGGCCATTGTATTTTCATTCATCCAGCTGGCCTGTGCCTGCAATGCAGCGCGGGCAGTACCGGTAAGGTCATAACGGTCATAACCGAAATAAACCAGACCGTTGGAAGCGGCCATATCAAGGGATTCCTGTGTGCCCGCAGCGGGACCTTCATCCATAACTTCTTCTTCGACCGCCGGTGTTTCAACGGCAGGCACCGTTGGTTCCACAATCGTTTCGGCCTCGGTCGGCGCTTCGGTTGTTTGATCCGTGCTTGAGCACGCATTTAACAGCAATGCCGCACCGATTAGCGCCATATATTTTACGCCATAATTTTTTTCCAGCATTTAGTGGTCCTTCCACATTCTTTAAATATTATACACCTGATGAATGCCATTCCCCTTAAGAATTGGCGGTTTTTCCCTTGAAAACAAGAAATGCCATAGCAAACCGTTGAAACTATAGCAGAATCATTTATCGAATCAAGGGGGACCATGCAGGATCTGATGCATCAAGTGGTGTGACCATCTGACGTTCATTATATCCTGTAAGATCAATCGACCATAATTGGGTTTCCCCGCCCCGCCCCTGACGGTCATAAGGCTGCTGTCTGAAAAACATCAACACCCGTCCATTGGGCGACCAGGTTGGCCCTTCGTCAAGGTAGCTCTCGGTCAGAAGCCGCTCACCACTGCCGTCCGGGCGCATTACACCAATATAAAAACGTCCCTTGCTCTGTTTGGTGAAAGCGATCAAATCACCACGCGGAGACCATACCGGGGTGCTGTAACGGCCTTTGCCAAAACTGATCCTTTTGATATTTTTGCCATTTGCATCCATCACATAAATTTGTTGTGATCCACCGCGATCGGAATTGAACGTGATCTGACGCGAATCAGGGGAATAGCTTGGTGAGGTATCAATGGCCGAATTTTTCGTCAGCCGTTTGATTTTCCGGGTTCTCAGTTCCATCACATAAATATCACTATTGCCCTTGTTGGCCTGAGACATGATCACCTTGTTGCCGTCCGGCGAAAAACGCGGTGCAAAGGTCATGCCGGGGAAATCACCCAGTATTTCCTGTTTTCCGCTGTCGATATTATAAAGATAAACCCGGGGATTATCGTTAAAATAGGACAGGTAGGTAATTTCCTGCGCCGTGGGAGAGAAACGCGGGGTCAGCACCAGCTCATCCCCCTTGGTGAGGAATTTATGGTTATGGCCGTCCTGATCCATAATGGCCAGGCGTTTGATTTTGGCAATCGCCGGGCCGGTTTCAGAAATATAGACAATGCGGGTATCAAAATAGCCGCTCTCCCCCGTGAGCCTTTTATAAATGCTGTCAGAAATCAGATGGGCGATGCGCCGCCAGTTCTGGGGTGAGGTATAATAACGCAGCCCCGTCATCTGATTTCCGCCCAACACGTCCCACAGGCGAAATTCCACCTTGATGCGACCATCTTCCTGAAGCAAAAGACTGCCCGTCATCAGGGCCTGGGCGCCAATGGCTTTCCAATTGGCAAATTTGGGCCGGGCTTTGCTCAAAGGATCACTGGAGGTGATAAAAGCCTCGGTCTCAATGGCCCGGAACAGGCCGGAACGGGTAAGGTCGGCTTTCACCACCTGGGCAATTCGCTCCCCGATATTTTTAACGGAGCCGCCGGAGACCAATTGTTCCGCGCTGCCGGAAAGGTCGGTAATGGCAATGGGCAGGGGTTCCACATGACCGCGGTTAATATCCACCACAATTTTGGAGGAGGCCGGTGCAAGGCTCAAATATAAGCCTAACAATACCACCGTCACATATTTTAAAAAACCCAACATCGCTCTCCTTTAACCATTCGTCTGACAGGATTGGCCTGACCATTTAACATTTCACTGATCACATTAATATTTCACATCAACATTTCACATTAACATTTCACATCAGCATTTCACTGGGATCAAAATTCATCTCAATCTCCCGCCAGAGATCAAATTTATCCCGGGGCAGAAAGTCATAAGGTGCACATTTTCTCACCGCCCGCAAGGCACTTTCCGCCGCCGCCCGATAAAATTCCTGTCCTGACCTGTTCATTCGCGCGCTATCCACCACTTTGGGGCTGCCCAGCAATAATCCATCCGGGTTGAGCTGAAAGTGAATAACAATGATCATATCCTGCGCGCCTTTGGCCCCGGCGGGCACATTCCAGCAATTATTATCCGTGATATGTTTGCTGATCGCGTCCGTAATTTGCATTGCCTGTTGTTGCAGGTCTATATCCGTGATCTTGGGGGCGGCCTCATAGCCTTTTTCTTCCAGTTTTTTGCCAAAGTCCTGTTCTGTCTTTTGCCTTTTATCCAATAGGGCGGCCAGTTTTTTGCTGTCGAACTGGCTTGGCGGGCGCGGTTTCATGCGCGGCGACACTCTGGGGGCTTTTGCAGCCTTTTTATTGTCCGGCTTTTTGTCTTCAGTTTTTTTCGGTTTGGGTTTGTCTTCCGGCAAGGGCATGGTCGAGGCCATTTTCGGCGGCGGTGGCGGCATTTCCACCTTTCTTTCCTCTACCCGCTTTTTCTCGGGCTTGGGTTTATCCTTGATATTGACCACTTTTTTAACCTGGGGTTTGACCTTTGTCTCATCGGCAATCTTCACCATTTCAATGGGAATTATTTTCAACTTTTCCGGCTTGGGTGATGATAAAAAAGGCAGACCGATCATGCTGATGGCCATAATAGCCCCATGAAAAACAGCTGATATGATGAGCGTGGTGCGCAAACCTGTTACTCCGTATCCGTGACCAGAGCCACCCGGGAAAAACCAGCCCCATTCATCAGGCCCATCACTTCCATAACCACCCCGTAATTCACATTTTCATCGCCGTGAATATAAATCCGGTCATCGGTTCTGTTTTCGAAAATCACCTTCAGGCGTGGCACCAGTTCGGCTATGGCGATTTTTTCATCCTGAATATAAAGCGCGCCATCCTTATCAATGGTCAAGGACAGGGGTTTGGTATTTTCCGGCAGGGATTTTGCCGCCGAGCTGGGCAGGTCAATGGGCACACCAACGGTGAGCAGCGGCGCCGCCACCATAAAAATCACCAGCAATACCAGCATCACATCCACAAAGGGAGTCACATTAATCTCGCTCATGGGTTTGTGGCGGCGGCTGAAACCGGTGCGGTTATGACTGCTTCCGTGCAATTGCATCAGTGATGCTCCTCATCAAGCTGGCGGGAAAGAATGGTGCCAAATTCATCAGCGAAACTTTCAAGCCGGTTGGCATAACGCCCCAGATCATTGCTGATTTTATTATAGGCCACCACCGCCGGGATCGCAGCCACCAGCCCCATGGCCGTGGCAAAAAGCGCCTCTGCAATCCCCGGTGCCACCACGGCGAGAGAACTGTCATGGGTTACGGCAATGCTTTGAAAACTGTTCATAATGCCCCAGACCGTGCCAAACAGACCAATGAAGGGCGCGGTTGAACCCACGGTTGCCAGAAAACTGAGATTGCTTTCCAGACCTTCCATTTCCCGGCTTACCGTCACCCGCATCACCCGGTAAAGCCGGTCCTGCAAGCCCATGGCGATTTTGCTGCCCGGCCGCCCGCTTACGGAGCGTTGCCATTCGCGCATGGCGGTGACAAAAAGCATGGCAATGGGATGATCGGGATTTTTCCGCACCCGCTCATACAGGTCTTCCAGAGAATTCCCTGACCAGAATTCCGCATCAAACTGATCCGCCTGTTCGGTGATTTTGCGGCCCCGCTTGATCTTGTCGAAGATAATCGCCCAGCACCAGATGGAAGCCCCGAGAAGCAAAATCATAACAAATTGTACGATGAAGTCGGCCCCGGCAAACATGCTCCACAGGGAAAAGTCGGGGATCGAACCCCCAAGATCAACCACATCAACCGCTTTTTCTTCCATTCTTAAATCCCTAATTCCTTGTTATAACTCATTGTCGTTTTTTCTCTAAAGTATCAAGCATATTCACAAGAGTCTGATCAAATTTACTGTTGGCAACTTTTAAAAATTTCATGTTGGACAATAACCAATATTGCCCATAGCGGGAATAATTATAATATCCCGAAATCTTGCTGTCGTTCCCATGGATCAATTCATACATGGGATTGCTAAATCCCTTTGGCGTATCCCAATAAAGATATTTTGCCGCCACCGCATTTTTTTCGACCCCGTATTTCAGATCGCCATATTCCGACATTTTCTCATAAACCGCATCATAACCCCATGAGGTATCTTCCCCTGACATATCGGCGGGTTTTTTACCATATTCAAGCCCGGCGTAAAAATCCTTGTCCAATACCCGGTCCCATTCAATGGCGTGGGAATATTCCTCCACCCATTTTCCCGCCTGAATAAAAACATCCTGTTCCGGCTTTTCTTTGGCACCCGGGCGGATAAATACCCGCAAAGGCCCTCTTTTTTGTTTCACATCCTCCTCATCGGCGAAAACCAGCTGGGGCATTGCTAAATTCAGCCCCATACCCAGCAAAAGAAATAAAAAAATACCGTTAATATTCCCAATATCCTTAATATTCTGTGACATATACATTCCCCTATGCGGCCACAAAATCAAGGGCCTTCAGTCATTAAATTTTTCTTTCATTCCGGCCGGTATACGCACAGGCCTTCCTTCTTTACCCAGGATGCCGATTTTTATCAGCGCCTTATTTAATATCTCCGCGTCCCGCAATATTTCCTGCATCACCATAAAACTCGCACCCGCCACTTTAACCACGCGGCTGTGAACCATCAGAACATCATCAAGTCTAGCCGCGCCCAGATAATCCACTTCAGCGCGCCTGAGCACAAACTGCACATCATCCGCGTGTTTAAACGCCAACATTTTTCCCTGATCCACACCCAGAAGCCGCAACATTTCCGTGCGCGCTCTTTCGAGGTATTTCAGATAGTTGGCATGATAAACGATGCCGCCCGCGTCCGTATCTTCATAATAAACCCGGATGGGGTATCTATGTTCGCCGTCTTTGATAAAACCAGAATGTGGCAGAATTTTAGTCATCCAGCATATCCATCTGATTTTTATCCAGAGCCTTTGGCATTTTCAGGCCCATATGCTGAAAACCCTGCGGCGACAACATACGCCCGCGCGGGGTTCTTTGCACAAAACCGCTCTGGATCAGATAAGGTTCGATGATTTCCTCGATCGCGTCCCGGGGCTCTGACAAAGCCGCGGCCAGGGTTTCAATGCCCACCGGCCCGCCATTATAATTAATACCCATACAGCGCAGATATTTATGATCCATGGAATCCAGACCACGGCTGTCCACTTCCAGCCGGTTCAGGGCCTGATCCGCCGCATCTTTATCCACGGTGCCACTGCCGCGCACCAGGGCGAAATCGCTCACCCGCCGCAACAGCCGTCCGGCAATACGCGGCGTTCCCCGGGCGCGCAGGGCAATCTCCTGAGCCCCGCCCTCGGTAATCTCCACACCCAATACCCGCCCGGCGCGGCTAACAATGGTTTTCAAATCTTCCGGCGAATAAAATTCCAGCCGGGTGGGAATGCCAAACCGGTCCCGGAGCGGGGTGGTCAGAAGCCCGGATCGGGTGGTGGCCCCCACCAGTGTAAACGGCGGCAGATCAATGCGCACCGAACGCGCCGCCGGGCCTTCACCAATAATCAGGTCCAGATGATAATCTTCCATGGCCGGATAGAGGATTTCCTCCACCGCCGGGCTGAGGCGGTGAATTTCATCAATAAAAAGAATGTCATTTTCTTCCAGATTGGTCAGCAGAGCCGCCAGATCCCCGGCTTTGGAAATGACCGGCCCGGCGGTGGCGCGGAAATTCACCCCCAGCTCCCGGGCCATGATTTGGGCCAAAGTGGTCTTGCCCAGCCCCGGCGGGCCATAAAATAACACATGATCAAGGGCCGCAGAACGGGCGCGGGCGGCTTCAATAAAAACCTTGAGATTGTCACAGGATTTGCGCTGGCCGATAAATTCATCCAGTTTGGTGGGCCGGATCGAGGTTTCAAAATCCTCCCCCTGCTGCTGCCCTGTCACAAGGCGCTCACTGCCTGTATCAAAATCACTCATGCACTCAACTCCTTGAGGCCGAGGCGGATCAGTTTGGATACTTCGGCATCTTCGCTGTTTTCATGCAGGGAACGGGACACATTATTCACCGCCACAAAAGCATCCGTCTGACTATAACCCAGATTGACCAATGCCGATACCGCGTCCTTTATGGCTGAACCAGCCGCCACATTTGACGGGGCCGCAGTATCGCTGCCCTGAGATGCCTTGGGCGGGGTGAAGGCAAAACGCGCCACCTTGTCTTTCAGCTCATTGACTATTCTTGTGGCCACCTTGGGCCCCACACCGCTGGCGCGCGCCACCACTGTCTTATCCTGTGCGGCGATGGAGGCGGAAAGTTCATCCGTGCTGACCACGGACAGGATGGCCAAAGCCACTTTGGCGCCCACCCCCTGTACGGTCTGCAACAAAGTGAACCAGTCTTTTTCAAGATCGGTGGCAAAACCGAACAAATGGATATGGTCCTCTCGCACATGGGTTTCGATCATCAGGCTCACCGCCTCCCCCACCCCGGACAGGTTGGCCAATGTCCGTGATGAGCAATAGACCAGATAACCAATACCATTCACGTCAACAATGCAATAATCTTCCCCGCTGCTGTCCAATATCCCTGTTAATTTGGCTATCACCCCGATCTGCTCCCTTTAAAGATTATTTGCGCGCCCGCCTTGGCGGCACCGGCCTTTGCGGTATATGTTTTTTTCGCTGTCATCGTTTCATTCAAGCTGTGATGCGCACCGCCATTATGGGCATGGCAAATGGCCACCGCCAACGCATCCCCCGCATCTTCCCCGTTTATTTTCACCGCAGGCAATAAAACGCTGAGCATGGCCAGCACCTGTTCCTTGCCCGCATGACCGGATCCTACCACAGATTTTTTAATATGATTGGGGGAATATTCCGCCACCGCGATGCCCGACAGGGCCGGCACCAGAAGCGCAATGCCACGGGCCTGCCCCAGTTTCAGGGTCGAATTGGGATTTTTATTTACAAAGGTTTCCTCCACCGCCGCCGATGCGGGTTCCCAGTCGGTAATCACCTGGCTCAGACCATCATAAAGCTGTACCAGCCGTTCGGCCAGACTGCTGTCCTTATGGGAATGAATGATGCCATTGGCCACATGGCTGAGTTTAGAGCCCTCCACATCGATAACACCCCAGCCGGTTTTACGCAGGCCCGGGTCAATTCCAATCAGACGTTGTCTTTGTGGTTTTTTCATTCAAATCTGCTCAATCCCCCAATTCTTCTCAATCCCCAAGCTTTTCCATCACCTCGTCTGAAATTTCATAATTGCCATAGATATTCTGCACATCATCCAGATCATCGAGAACATCAATCATTTTCAGCAACTTGCGGGCGGTTTCCTCATCCACTTCAATGGTATTTTCCGGCTTCCAGATCAATTTGGCGGATTTTGGCTCTTCCCCCACTGCTGCGCTCAGGGCTTCGGTCACGGCCTGCAAGTCTTCCATAGCGCAATAGATTTCATGGGTTTCATCATCGGAGGCCACATCTTCCGCCCCGGCTTCCAGGGCAATCTCAAACATATCATCGGCGGATTTGGCGGCCGCGTCAAAAATAATCTCGCCCACTTTTTCGAACTGATAAGAAACGCTGCCGCTTTCACCAAGGTTGCCGCCATTCTTGGCAAAGGCAGTGCGGATTTCAGAAGCCGCACGGTTGCGGTTATCGGTCAGGCTTTCCACGATGATGGCCGTGCCACCGGGGCCAAAACCCTCATAACGGATTTCATCATAATTTTCCGCATCACCACCAACGGATTTGTTAATGGCACGCTGAATATTGTCTTTGGGCATACTTTGGCCGCGCGCGGTCTGTACCGCCAGACGCAGGCGCGGGTTTGAATCCACATCCGGCCCGCCCATTTTCGCAGCAACCGTAATTTCCTTGGATAATTTACTGAACAGGGATGAACGTTTTTTATCCTGCGCACCCTTGCGATGCATAATATTTTTAAACTTGGAATGACCTGCCATGTTTCTTTTCCTGAAGTTCCTCTGTAGGGGGGACATAAGCCCGCATTTTATACACTATAACCCTTGATAATATACTGCGGGCCATTTGTGAACAGTGAACTGTTTTTTTTCAGAAAAAGCCGGTTGACAATGCTGTGATAGTACAGCCTCCCCTTAACTTTTATCAGACCGTAATTCCGCAAGAATTTCATCAACAATGGCGTATCCACCACCCCAGCCTTTGGCCATATTGGCCATAACCTCAGCAAAACAGGCAATCTCGGCTGCCGTGGCTTCCATGGGAAGCTGGCTCAACCTTACATTGGTTTTATCGCCCTGATCTTCAAAGGTCACACTTGTCAGAAGAAGGCGGGGCCAATCCGCCATCATGGGGTTTTTAATACTGTTCCAGTCGGAATCCGTAAAAGAATAATGCTGCCAAACCATTTTTTCCGGTTCTGCCACTTCCTGAAAAACCACTTTCTGGAAATTGGACTTTTCCCCCCATTTCATTTCATTAAGCCACATTCCGCCGGGTTTTAAATCAAATTTATGGACGATTGTATCCGCACCGGGGCCATACCAGCGCTGTAAAATCTCAGGGTCTGTCCAGGCCCGCCATACCAGCTCACGCGGTGCGTCAAAAATACGCTCAAGGATAAATTCCGGTAATTCACTCATTGTCTGCGTCCTTCCCTTCGGCTTGTTTCATCGACAAGAGGACGTCATCAAGTTGATCAAAGCGCGCCCCCCAAAATTCTTTAAATTCCCCCAGCCAGTCAACCGCAAGCACCATCTTCTGCGCTTTTAAGCTGACGGGGCGGCGTTGTTTGTCAATTTCCCGCTCTATCAGGCCCGCCCGCTCCAGCACTTTTAAATGTTTGGAGACCGCCGGCTGGCTCATCTCAAAAGGCGCGGCAATTTCATTAACCGAAGCCTGCCCCTGCGCCAGCCGCGACAATATTGCCCGCCGCGTGGGATCCGCCAGCGCCGAGAAGACCGCATCAAGGTTTGATTGACTATTCATATAACCAGTTTGTTCCATAACCATATGGTTATACAAATAGTCAATCTTGTCAAGATTTTTAATTCAAGCTTACCGCAATAACTGCCCTCATAAATGGAGGCACAGATTTACAAGAGAAAATCCACATATCCACATATCCAATGAAGATTGGAAAAGTGTAAAATACACGCGTAAAGTGTCAGCATTCTTTACAGTTTCTGAACACCCCTTTCCCATAACTTTATAAAAATCATTATAAATCAAATGATTATAAAAATGGCCCAGATCTTGCTTTGTTTATTATACAACCTTAAGCAATCAACATGCGTTATAAGATATAAGGTGCATCACCTCAGGAGGATCAATATGCATAAAAAAATATTATTTGCCATTATAGCTATGGCGGCATTCATGTCACCAGCATCCGCGACTGTAATAACGTTTGACGGATTAGGTACAAACACAGACAAGCCGGTATCGGTTGATGGTTTTACATTTGATTATTTAGACGAAAATGGATGGTGTATATGCTCCACAGGTGCCTCATCCGCACAGATCAGCAATGGTACAGATCAAATCTTAATTAGAGATACAGGAGATAGAGATTCAACCATATCCATGTCAGTTGATAGCGGATTATTCTCATTACAGTCATTCTTAGGTGCCGACGGCCTTCTTGGGATCGGTCAAAGGACGATAGAAGTCACAGGTTTTCTCTTTGGCGGTGGCACAGTGACAGAATCATTCATAACCACGGCAGACACCCAATCTCTTTATTCCCTTTCCGCCGCTTTTACGGGCTTGACAGCTGTTAACTTTCATAGCTTTGGTGATAGCGGTGACGGAATGGCATTGGACAATATAACCGTTAATTCAGAAATAAATGGTGAAGTTCCCGAACCCGCTCCCTTGGCTCTCTTGGGGCTTGGCCTGCTCGGTCTGGGATTTGCAAGAAAACGTCGTAAATAACGTTGTAAATAAATATTCTTCGACAGGTGTTAAAAAGGGGGCCTCAGGGCCGCCTTTTTTTGATTTTAAACGTCCGGCATGGCCCCGATCAGGCGCGCGCCCAGTCTTAAGGGTTCCACCCTTTTGGCGAGGCCGGTTTTATTGTCGGTTTCCACAAAAACACCGCATAATGTGGCCTCCCCCACTGCGGGGGTGAAACGGCCTGTATTGATCTTGCGGGTGAAACGCTGCAAAGGTTCGGCTTTGTCCATGCCGATCACGCTGTTATAATCGCCGCACATGCCCGCGTCGGTCTGATAGGCGGTGCCGCCATCCAGTATTTGTGCGTCGGCCGTGGGCACATGGCTGTGGGTTCCCACCACCAGGGAAGCCCGCCCATCACAAAAATGCCCCATGGCCATTTTTTCCGAGGTGGCTTCACCGTGAATATCCACCAGGATAAAATCCACGCTGCGGCCCAATGAATATTTCGCCAATTCTTTTTGTACCGCCGCAAAGGGATCATCCAGCGCATTCATAAACACCTGGCCCATCACATTGATCACCAGCATTTTACGCCCGCGTGCGTCCTGAACCACCACACTGCCGCGTCCCGGTGTACCTTCGGGATAATTGATCGGGCGGATCAGCCTATTTTCTCCGGCGATATAATTTTTGGTTTCTTTCTGGTCCCAGATATGATTGCCGGTGCTGACCACATCCACACCGGCTGAGAAAAGCTCCTCGGCAATTTTTCCGGTAATGCCAAAACCCGCCGCCGCATTTTCGCCGTTTATCACCACAAAATCGAGGCCGAGCTTTTTACGCAGTTCAGGGATTTGCTCCACCGCCAGCTGCCTGCCGGCCCGTCCCACGATGTCCCCAAGGTATAATATTTTCACGGCCTGTATACTTTCTTGTCAGTGACAATGATGTCCAATGTCTGATCATGTTTTTCGAAGGGAAGTTTTTCACAATATTGTTCATCATAACCAATACCGATGGCCACCACATCATGGCCGGTTTCCCGATAGGTTTTTAAAGTCCGGTCGTAATAACCACCGCCATAACCAATGCGGTGACCCTGCGCGTCAAAGCCGAGCAACGGCACCAGCATCACATCCGGCATCACATAAAGGTGGGCAGACGGCGGCTCCATCACCCCATAAGAGCCCTGCACCAATTCTTCGCGCAAATCCCATTCTTTAAAGGCCAGATGACAATTTTTGCCATTCATCACCGGCAGAGCCAGACGATATTGCGCCGCATTCAAAGCCTTCATGATCAAAAGGCAATCAATTTCCGACTGGATCGGATAAAAGCCGGAAATGATGCCAAAGTCGATGTCTTCGGCTTCAATGCCGCGCTGAACTTCACCCTTTAATTCAGGCAGCAACAAAAGTTTCGAAGCAATATGCCGCGCCGCCGCAGGCCCGCCGGGCTGCGCCGCATCTCTTTTCGCGGCCTCAGCCCGAATGGATTTCAGTTCTTCTCTTAAAATTGCTTTTTTCTTTTTCATCAACCTTGCCTTAAAATCAGGTGTGCAGGCCCATCGCTGCCGTAATTTCCTATTTATCCTCCGGAACCTGTTTAAACAGGTGGGCGCCATATATCACAGACCACGGTCAGGACAGGGACAGCTCCCTTCGGAAAGATTATCGCCCCAGGGATAATATAAACGACGCACAGCACAGTACCCGCACGCCCCATATGTAAGACTTCCAAAGCGCAACGGCAATGATAAGTTTTTGAAAATGTCGAGAAATTTCGTTATGAGAGGGGGTTGAATAAGGAATTTGAATAAAAATGAAACTCATATTGGCTCCGATGGAAGGCGTGATCGATCATGTGATGCGCGACCTTCTCACCCGCCAGAACCATAACGCCTACAGCCTGTGCATTACCGAATTTGTCCGGGTGGTGGATCAACTTTATCCGCCCAAATATTTCCATCGTCTGTGCCCGGAACTTTTAAAGGGCGGCACCACTCCGTCCGGTGTTCCGGTCAGGGTACAGCTTCTGGGGCAAGACCCCGACTGGATGGCGGAAAATGCTGTTCGTGCCATTGAATTGGGCTCCCCCGGCATTGATCTTAATTTTGGCTGCCCCGCCAAAAGTGTCAATCGCCACAAGGGCGGCGCCGTTCTGCTGAAAGAACCGGAAAAACTCTACCGCATCATCAAAAAAGTCCGTGAAGCGGTGCCGGAAAGCCATGCGGTCAGTGCCAAAATCAGGCTGGGTTATGAAGACAAATCCCGGGCGCTGGAAAATGCCGCCGCGGTGGAAGCCGCCGGAGCCAACAGCCTTACCGTCCACGCCCGCACCAAGATGGAAGGTTATAAACCGCCAGCCCATTGGCACTGGATCAAAAAAATCCGGGATCATGTAACATTGCCAATTATCGCCAATGGTGAGATCTGGTGTTTAAAAGATGCCCGGGAATGTCAGGAAATATCCGGCTGCAGTGATTTGATGCTGGGGCGCGGGGCTTTGGCCCTGCCCAATCTTGGTTCTGTCATCAAGCAACAAGCGGATTGCATGACATGGTCAGAGACCCTTGACCTGCTGATAGAATTTGCGGCCTATGGCTGGAAACCTGTCCATGAGAATTATTACCAGAGCCGCATAAAACAATGGTTCCGCTATCTTAAAACAACCTATCCCGAGGCCGTTCTTTTATTCCCTCAGTTAAGAAAACTGAAAAAGCTGGACGATATTGTGGACCTGTTAAAAGAATGTCAGGCAATAGAACCGGACTGAGGCTTAGGGTCAGGATCTAGTCAGAATAAAGATGCTGCTGCAATGTATCGCGCAGAATGTCGCTCAATGGTTTTGTGGCCTTTTCATCATGATCATAATGCACCAGAACCGCCGTGCCGGAGGCTGAAATCCTGTCATTCTGCCAGGCCTCCTGATAGATATGGAATGAACTGCCGCCAATATGGCTGATATAGGTTTTGATCTCCACATCCGTGCCATAAAATAATTCGGCTTTAAATTCGATAGAATATTTAGCCAAAATCAAAGGCCATTGGCCCAGATCAAGATCAGGGGAAAATATCCGGAAGACAGGCTGCCTCGCCCCTTCGAACCATTGGGCCACAACCGTATTATTAATATGGCGCAAGGCATCCGTTTCATTAAAACGGGGTTTTACAATTTCACGAAACATGGATTATTCAGCCTTCTTCTTCAAGGGCACGGGTAATATCATTGATGCGTTTGGCCGCTTTTTTCAGGCTTTTCTGATAGGTTTGGAGTTTCTCATCAGAAGTCGACGCATCCAGCGGCGCGCCCCCCTTAAGCTCTTCCAATTCATCCGCGATGAGGATTGCGGTCATCAAAAGCAGGCGGTTATCGCCCACCGATCCCATTTTCCCCGCGAGCTTTTTGGCTTTGCTGTCCACATAGGCCGCCAGCCGGGCAAGATGTTCTTCTTCACCATTCTGACAAGCCAGATGATAGGCCTGCCCGTTAAAATTGATTGTCAGATCAGCCATAATGCCTTCTTTTCTTTAACGTTTCATCTTAATGAATATTTTCCTGAGCAATCATACGGTCAAGATCCATGATGGCAGAGGTCAATTCCTTTTCTACCGAATCACCCAGTTTTTCGAGCTTTTTGGTTTTATTTTCCTGGGCTTTATAACCTTTTTTAAGGGTCAGGCAATCTTCCTGAAGTTTTTCCACCTGACGGCTGAGCTGCCTATTTTCTTTTTCCAGCTGCTCCACATAGTCCATCTTCTCATTGGAAAGAGCCTTGTAATGGCGTTGTTTATCAAGGATTTTACGCTCCAGCCGGGCCAGGGCCTCTTCCAGAAAGGCAATTTCTTCTTCTGCATTCATATTATGGTTCTTTCCAGATTATCTCTTAAGTGCATTTTCTTTATGTTCATTTTACCGGCACTTTTCTCTTTCGTTCATATGACACCAGCCTAGCCCCAATATGAGCAAGAAATCCACTTAAAAGCACATAAAAATCACATAAAAAGCACATAGAATAGCCCTGTCATGGAAATTTTACCTGCCATAGACATTGATTCAGCAAATTTTCTACCATATTCTTATGAAGCAGGTTGACGTAGACCCTACAAACGTTCATTGTGCGCCCGTTTAGAGCATATTATTTTATAGGTATTTTTATCCCTGAAAATTTATTATTGGTAACAGGATTATGACAGTATCACACGGCGAAATGGCCAATTCTATCCGCGCCCTTTCCATGGACGCAATTCAACAGGCAAATTCAGGTCACCCGGGCATGCCCATGGGCATGGCGGATGTGGCCACAGTCCTTTTCACAAAACATCTGAAATTTGACCCTTCATGGCCCCAGTGGCCCAACCGCGACCGGTTTATCCTGTCTGCCGGTCATGGGTCCATGCTGCTTTATTCCCTGCTTTACCTGACAGGTTATGAAAATCCCACACTGGAAGACATTAAAAACTTCCGCCAGCTCCACAGCCCCTGCGCCGGCCATCCCGAAGCCGAAGAATTGCCCGGTGTGGAAATGACCACCGGCCCGCTGGGTCAGGGTCTGGCCACTTCCGTGGGTTTTGCAATAGCAGAACAATTAAGCCATGCCCGCATGGGACAGGTGATGGATCATCATACCTATGTGATCTGTGGCGATGGCTGCCTTATGGAAGGCATCAGTCACGAGGCCATTTCCATGGCCGGCCATTTGAAACTCGGCAAGCTGGTGGTGCTGTGGGACAATAACGAGATTTGTATCGACGGTGATACCAATATGACGGTCTCTGATGACCAGCCCGCGCGTTTCAAAGCTTCCGGCTGGCATGTGATCTCCATTGATGGTCATGACGCGGACGCCATTGACAAGGCATTGGAAGATGCCAAAAAAGATGACCGCCCCACCCTGATTGACTGTCGCACCACCATTGGTTATGGCGCCCCGAATAAACAGGGCACGTCCTCGACCCATGGCGCGCCTTTGGGTGATGATGAAATTGCCGCCGCCCGGGATTTCCTCGGCTGGCCCCATGCGCCTTTTGTGGTTCCTGAAAATATTCTGGGTGCATGGCGTGATGCGGGAAGGCGCAATCAAAATCTTTCCACACAATGGAAAGATGATTTTGCCGCTTTGGATCAACCCATACAGGATGATTTCAATCGTCGTCTGAATAAAGATATGCCGACGGATCTGACAGAAGCCGTCAATGCCTATAAAAAAGATCTGGCCGAAAACCCCAAGAAGGTGGCGACCCGCAAAGCATCCATGATGGCGTTGGAGGTGATCAATCCCATCGTACAGGAAACCATCGGTGGTTCTGCCGATCTCACTGGCTCCAACCTGACAAAAACCGCGGATCAGGCGCCGATCACAGCCGCTGATTTTTCCGGGCGTTATATGTATTATGGTGTGCGCGAATTTGGCATGGCCGCCGCCATGAACGGGCTGGCGCTGCACGGTGAATATGTGCCTTATGGCGGTACCTTTATGGTGTTTACGGATTATTGCCGTCCGGCCATGCGTCTGTCTGCATTGATGAAACAACAGGTGATCTATGTGATGACCCATGACAGCATCGGTCTGGGTGAAGATGGACCAACCCATCAGCCGGTGGAACATCTGGCCTCCCTGCGGGCCATGCCGAATGTGGCCACATACCGCCCGGCGGACGCGGTGGAAACCGCCGAATGCTGGCTTGCATCACTGGAAGATAAAGACCGTCCTTCTGTATTGTCTCTCACCCGTCAGGGCACAGAGCCGGTAAGATTGTCCCACACAGATGAAAATCTTTGTGCCAAGGGGGCGTATGAATTACTGGCTGCGGATGGCGCGGCCAAAGTCACCCTGATTTCAAGCGGTTCCGAGGTGGAACTTGCCGTTGCCGCCCGCGATAGCCTGCAGGCGGATGGCATTCCCACCCGTGTGGTTTCCATGCCGTCGACTGATCGTTTTGATGAACAGGATCAGGCCTATAAAGATAAAATATTGGGTGACAGCCCGGTTATGCTGGCCATTGAAGCCGCCTCCCCCTTTGGTTGGGAACGTTATGTGGGCCGTGACGGTATCATTATCGGCATCAACAGTTTCGGGGCTTCGGCTCCGGCGGGCGATCTTTATAAACATTTTGGTATTACGACGGACGCGATCATTAAAGCCGTCAAAGAAAAATTGTAAGAATATATTTTAACATTTGAGGAAAACGGAGAAATAATCCATGACTATTCGTGTAGCAATCAACGGTTTCGGACGTATCGGGCGTCTGGCTCTTCGGTCAATTTATGAATCAGGCAGAGACGATATTGAAATTGTCGGCATCAACGATCTTGGCGATGTGAACATGAATGCCTACCTCTTAAAGCGCGATTCTGTACATGGGCCTTTCCCGCATGAGATCAAAGTCGAAGGTGACATGATCAACATTGGAAAAAATTCCATTCGTGCCACTGCCGAACGCAATCCTGCTGATCTGCCATGGGCTGACCTCGGGGTTGATGTGGTCTATGAATGCACGGGTTTCTTCGCCGATAAAGACAAAGCATCGGCCCATCTTGATGCGGGTGCAAAGAAAGTCCTGATTTCTGCGCCAGCCAGCGGTGTTGAACGTACAATTGTTTATGGTGTAAACCATGACACTTTGCGTGCCGAGGACAAAATTGTTTCCAACGCCTCGTGTACCACAAACTGTCTCGCACCGGTGGCGCAGGTCTTGAATGACCTTGTGGGCATCGAAAAAGGTTATATGACAACGGTTCACGCCTATACCGGTGACCAGCGTGTGCTGGATACCATCCATTCTGATCCCCTGCGCGCCCGCGCCTGTGGCCTCAGCATGATCCCAACAGGCACCGGTGCGGCCCGTGCGGTTGGTCTGGTGCTGCCGGAACTGGCTGGCAAGCTTGACGGTTCTGCGATCCGGGTACCAACACCGAACGTATCCATGATTGACCTGACCTTCACCGCGAAAAAATCCACAACGGCTGAAGAAGTGAACGCCGCCATGCAGGAAGCCGCCAATGGCCGCCTGAAGGGTGTTCTGGCTTATATCAATGAGCCGATGGTTTCTGTGGACTTCAACCATGATGCGCACAGCTCAAGCTTTGATGCGGCCCAGACCAAAGTCATGGACGGCAATCTGGTTCGGGTGCTGAGCTGGTATGACAATGAGTGGGGTTTCTCCAACCGTATGTCGGACACCGCCAAGGTTATGGCAAGCCTCTAATCATGGCTGTTTATAAAAATATTGAAGATCTGGGCGCGCTTGCAGGCAAGCGCGTCCTTATTCGTGCTGACCTCAATGTCCCTTTTCAGGAAAATGAAGCTGGCGAACGTATGGTAAGCGACGATACCCGCATTCGTTCAGTGATCCCGACCATTTTAAAACTGGTTGAAAAGGGCGCGCAGGTCATGGTCATGTCCCATTTTGGCCGCCCCAAAGGACAAGTGGTTGCGCAAATGTCGCTGGAACAATTGGCCCAGCCTTTGGCCAATGCATTAAAACTGCCGGTGGTTTTCATCAATGACTGCGCTGGTGATCTGGTGCAGGAAACATTGGACGCACTGGAAGAAAAAACCATTCTGCTGCTGGAAAATGTTCGTTTCCACGCAGGGGAAGAGGCCAATGACCCGGAATTTGCCGCGGCCCTGGCCGCAAATGCGGATTTTTATGTGAATGAGGCTTTTTCCTGTTCTCACCGTGCCCATGCCTCCACCGAAGGCATCGCCCATATTTTACCGAGCGCCGCAGGCCTGTCTCTGGAAGCGGAACTGGTGGCGCTGGAAAATGCCCTTGGCAATCCAAAACGCCCTCTGGCAGCCGTGGTGGGCGGGGCCAAAGTCTCCTCCAAGCTTGATGTGTTGACCAACCTTGTGGAAAAGGTCGATCACCTGATCATTGGCGGCGGCATGGCCAATACATTCCTGGCCGCCCAAGGGGTCAATGTGGGCGCGTCTTTGTGTGAACATGATCTGGCGGATACCGCACGCAACATCCTCGCCAAGGCCGATGAAAAAGGCTGCAAAATTCATTTGCCCACAGATTTGGTTGTGGCCAAAGAATTCAAGGCCCATGCGACCAATGAAATTGTTGACCTTGACCATGTGGCCGAAGATGACATGATCTTGGACGTGGGCCCTGCCAGTACGGAAGCCCTAAGTTCCATGCTATCTGCCTGTAAAACCCTGATCTGGAACGGCCCTATGGGCGCCTTTGAGATGGAACCCTTTGATGCGGCCACCGTCTTCCTCGCCCGCTCAGCCGCCAAACTCAGCGACGATGGCAGCCTTGTGACAGTGGCCGGGGGCGGTGATACGGTCGCAGCCCTCAATCATGCGGGTGCGGCAGGCTCTTTCACCCATATTTCAACCGCCGGCGGCGCTTTCCTCGAATGGATGGAAGGCAAAGAACTGCCCGGTGTCAAAGTGCTTGAGAAATAGGCTTCAGGAACGCTCATGACAGACACAATGCTTTACCTCATCACCCCGCCCGACCTTGATCTTGAGACTTTTCCGGCTCAGCTGGAGGAAGCCTTGTCAGGCGGTGATGTGGCCAGTGTTCAATTGCGTCTGAAGGATGCTTCGGAAGAGGCCATTACCGCGGCCGCAAAAGTGATCAAGCCGATCTGTCACAAGAATGATGTGGCCTTTATCCTGAATGATCACCCCGCCCTTGCCCTGAAACTGGGCGCCGACGGGGTGCATCTGGGCCAGGATGACATGCCCGTCAAGGAAGCCCGCGCTCTTTTGGGGCCGGATATGATCATCGGGGCCACCTGCCACGACAGCAAACATCTGGCCATGGTCGCGGGTGAGAGCGGTGCGGATTACGTGGCCTTCGGTGCCTTCTTCCCCACCAGCACCAAAGAAGTTAGCCACAAAGCCGAGCCTGAAATTCTCACCTGGTGGGTGGAACTGATGGAACTGCCCTGCGTCGCCATCGGCGGCATCACAGTGGACAATGCCCCCGAACTGATCGAAGCCGGCGCCGACTTCATCGCCGTATGCAACAGCGTATGGAACCACGAAAAAGGCCCAAAAGCCGCTGTGGCAGGGTTTAATAGGGTTATAGCGGCTAAGTAAAAGCTAGATAATAATTTTTTGGTTTGATGGGGGGATTCCCCCCATCAAACAAAAAAACCCGGGTCTCATCAGAGACCCGGGCTTTTATTAAATAATATTTACAGATTAATGCAGACGGCTGTCGAGTTTATCGATGCTTTCGCTAATCAATTTGTCGCTGTCATCTTTTTGCAGATGGGCTTCAATAAGGCCGTGGGCGGCGGCGACGGCCACTTCGACGACGGTTTTATTGATTTCCTTGAGCGCATTGGCTTCGGCCTGTGCGATCTTTTCTTCTGCCAGACGACTGCGGCGTTCGACCATTTCATTGGCCTGAAGTTTGGCTTCATCTTCCAGAAGTTTGGCTTCGGCCTCAGCCTTTGCGATCAGGTCGGCGGCGAATTTTTCCGCGTCGCGCTGTTCACGCTGATATTTTGCGAGCAAAGCCGAAGCTTCTTCGCGCAATGTCTTGGCATTATCCAGCTGAGCTTCAATTTCGGCAGAACGTTCATCAAGCATTTTTGCAAAGATTGCCGGAACTTTTTTCCAGATAATCAGAACAAAAAAGGTGATAATCGCAGTACCGACCCAGAAACCCGGATCCTGATAAAAATGATCATAACCGTGATGAGCGGTATCGGCCTGTTCCGTTGTGGCGGCGTGTGCTTGATCAACCATTGGATTTCTCCTTCACGCTGTCAAATTCCGCACCAACCGCATCGGCCACAGCCGCATCATACACAGACAAGCCGGAAATGCGTGCCACAATATCCTTACAGAGATCACTGGCAACATTCTGAACTTCAAACAGCGCCTTGTCTTTGGCTTCCTGAATATTCTTTTCAGCTTTCAGAGCTTTTTCATTCAGCTTGACACTCAGCGCATTATAATCTGCTTCCACTTGCGCCTTGATGCTTTCGCGTTTGGCTGAAATGGTTATTGTCGCTTTGGCACGGGCTTCTTCCACTGCTTTTTCGTGGGCGATTCTGGCTTCATCGGCCTGAGCTTGTAAAAGCTCAGCCTTTTCCAGATCACCTGCGATGCGGCTCTGGCGCTTGTCCAGAACCTCGGCAATTTTCGGTGCCGCACTTTTGGCAACAAATAAATATAAAACCGCAAATATTACGACCAGCCAGAAAATCTGCGGCAGGAAAAAAGCGATGTCTAATTGTGGCATTATTCAACTCCTTGATCCAATAGGGGATCAGGCCTGTAACAGTCAAAGGGTGATTACAAGAACCAGCGCTTAACCAAACAGGATGATGAAGGCGATAACCAGACCGAACAGACCAGTGGCTTCAGCAAGGGCAAAACCAAGCATGGCCTGACCAAAGAACTGTGGGGCTGCGGACGGGTTACGGATCGCGGCGGATACATAATTACCGAAAATGTTACCAATACCAACACCGGCACCGATAAGAGCCGTACATGCCAGACCCGCACCGATCATTTTTGCTGCTTCAACTTCCATTTTAACTTCCTTTTATTTTAATAAACTAAACCAAAATTCAATAACAACCACAAATGCTTAATGCAAATGCAGCGCATCATTCAAATACATACAGGTGAGAATTGCAAACACGTAAGCCTGCAAAAAAGCCACCAATAATTCAAGCCCGGTAAGGGCCACAATAAACAGGTATGGCGCAAAACCAAACACACCAAGAGCGACCACAAAACCACCAAAAACCTTCAGCATGGTATGGCCGGCCACCATATTGGCGAACAGACGAACCGAAAGAGAAATGGGGCGGGACAGGTAAGAGACAATCTCAATCACAACCAGCAAAGGCATCAACGCCAATGGCGCGCCCTGAGGCACAAAGAGTTTGAAGAATTTAAAACCATGGGTGAAAAGCCCGATGACAGTCACACCGGCGAAAACAAAGAAAGCCATGGCAAAAGTCACCGCGATATGGCTGGTGACGGTGAAACCGAGATAAGGGGTCATGCCCACAAGGTTGGCGGTCAGCACAAACATAAACAGCGCCAGAACAAAGGGGAAATATTTCCGTCCCTCACGTCCGGCCGTATCATGCAGCATATTGGCAATAAATTCATAAGACATTTCGACCATGGACTGCCAGCGCCCCGGAACGAGCGCGGATTTACGCATACCAAGGCTCATGAAAAGCGTAATGGCAAGCAGTGTAATGACCATCCATAGAGATGAATTGGTGAAGGACACATCATATCCAGCAAGGTTGATTTCCTGGATTTTTTTAATCTCAAATTGCGCGAGCGGACTGGCCACTGTTGTTATCCTTTGTCTTTGTTGTCTTCGTTATCGCGTTCCAATTTGGCAGCAAGCTGCCGGGCGGAACGCATAACATTAAAAATCCCGGCACCAAGGCCGAGAAATATAAATATTATCAGGAACCATGGTTTGGTTCCCAGCCAATTGTCCAGCCAATAGCCGACCAAAAAGCCAACCAAAAGCCCGGAAACCAAGTCACCCACAAGGCGCATGGCCATGCCATATGCACCCGCTTCTTTCATGCCGCCGGAAGGTTTTCCTTCCGCCTTTTTCCGAGCCTCTTTCACACGGGCATTTAAATCTTCCAGAGAAGCTTTCTTCCGGGAAGAATTACCATGATCATCACTCAAGGCATTTCTCCCACACCCGTAAAATTGACTGCAACATAGTTTCTGCCCCCTATACTGTCAAGCCACAATTATACATGAAAAAAAAAGGATTTCAGCTCTGATAATAAACTGAAAATAAAGACATTTTTTCAAGCCCTTGAATATCTTCATTTTCAGACGAAAGGATCAGGCTGGCGCCTGTAGAGAATCCGACGCCCGATCACGGATTTTTTCGGCAGATTCAAGGTCCACCGACACCAGTTGTGAAACCCCGCGTTCGGCCATGGTCACCCCGAAAAGCCTATTCATGCGCGACATGGTCACCGCATTATGGGTCACAATCAGAAAACGTGTGGCGGTTTGTGCGTTCATTTCATCCAGCAGATCACAGAATCGCTCCACATTGGCATCATCCAGCGGCGCGTCCACCTCATCCAGGACACAGATGGGCGACGGGTTGGTCATAAAGACCGCAAAAATCAGCGAAAGAGCGGTCAAAGCCTGCTCCCCCCCGGACAAAAGACCGAGATTTTGCATTTTCTTGCCCGGCGGCGAGGCCATAATTTCCAGCCCCGCACTTAAAGGATCATCGGATTCGGTGAGTTCCAGATGCGCCTCTCCACCACCAAAGAGGGTTTTGAACAATTCCTTAAAATGGGTGTTCACTTCTTCAAAGGCCGTCAACATACGTGCGCGGCCTTCGCGGTTCAGGTCTGATATGGCCTTGCGCAGGCGGCCAATGGCATTTTCCAGGTCTTCGCGCTCGCTGATGGAAGCATTCAGGCTTTCTTCGATTTCACCAAGTTCGGTTTCAGCCCGTAAATTTACCGCGCCCAGCCTTTCGCGCTCGGCTTTGAGTTTTTCCAGACGGTGATGGGACATTTCACTGTCCGGCAGAGCCTGTTCTTCTTCAGATTCTGTCATTTCTTTTAAGACCGTCAGATTTTTTAATCCCGGAGGCTGGCAGTCAAAATCTTCAGCAATGCGCCTTTTCAGGTGATCCTGCTGCTCCTGATATTGTTCAAGGTTGGTTTCCAGCCGCACCTTTTGTTCCCTGGCAGCGGTCAATTCTTCCTGAGTTTCGCGGATTTTCTTTTCGATGACAGAAATATTTTCTTCCGCCTCAAAAAGTTTTTTCGCCGCCAGCGCCCGGGCTTCTTCCGCCTCATCAATCAGTTTATTAAGGACGCGTCTTTCTTCCACAATCTGACCCGGCCTGTCTTCCAGCGCCTTTAAATCAGCTTTGGATTTTTCACGCCGCTCCAGAAGCTCCGCCAAATGTTCTTCGGCACTCGCCACCCGCAAATTCCATGCTGACAGCTCGCCTTCGATCTGCTCCAGTCTTTGCGCCCGGACGGTGGCCTGGCTGGTGAAACTGTCATGCGCCAGTCTGGCTTCTGACAGATCCTGACGTTTCTGTTCCACCATTTGGCGTGCCTGCTGAATTTCATTTTCAAAAACATCGCCCTGAGGCAATGTTTTCAGCCCGTTGCTGCTTTCTTCAAAGCGGCTTTCCACTTCAGATATTTCTTCCGTGAGGCGTTCATAACGGTCTTTCAGGGCGCTTTCTTCGGATTGATGCCGGGTGGCCTGCTGTTCAGCATCGGTCAAGGCCCGCCGTGCCTTGGCGGCTTTTTCTTCTGCCTGTCGCCACTGGGCCCTGGCATCACGGGATGTTTGTTTAATTTCTTCCAATTCCCGGCCAATGGCCTCACACTGCGTGCGCGCCTTGTCCACCTGATCCTGTTGGGCGGTAAAATCTTGTGTCAGGATTTGCAGGCGGTTTTTCTGGGAAAATTTTATGGCCGCGCTGGTGGGCGCTTCGACGGAAATACAAAGACCGTCCCAGCGCCACTGGCCGCCCGCCCTTGATACCAGACGCTGGCCGGGTTTAAGTTCTTTCATCAGCGACAATGCCATGTCCGAATTTTCCACCACACCGACCTGGCTTAGGCGCCGGGCCAGAATATCGCAGCCCGTCACATGATCCGTCAAAACTGAACATGCCTTGGGCAGGGAAGGCACCGGGTTAAAAGCCTTCAAATCACGCCAGTGGCGCGGGGCTTCTTCATCATCGGAAGCTTCCAGATCCGAATCGAGGGCCGCACCAAGGGCCGCCTCATATCCCGGCTCTACGCTGAGCTTATCCATGATCGGGCGGATGTTATCATCCAGATCAGCGGATAATATTTCTTCCAGCGCCTTTTTTTCCGCGCTGATCTTGGCAAACTTCCCTTGTGCTGCCTGTAGAATCTCGCGCCCGTCCTGTTCTTTTTGCTGGATAAGCTGGCGCTGATCCTCCGCCGTACGCGCCTGTTTCGATGCCTCTTCAATGGCTTTTTCCGCTGTGGCCAGATTATTTTCCGCCAAAGACAGGGCCTGGGTGAAAAGATTATTGCTTTCCAGCCGCCCGAGCCGTTCTTCAATGGTAATTTTCTGCTGGTTTAAATTATCCAGACGGTTTTGAGTTTCTTCCAGATTGCGCAAAAGCGTGTCTTTTTCCGCATTGCGCTGGGCCTGTTTCTGGGTCAAATCCTCCAAAGTCCATTCCGAATCCAATGTGGCGGTCTGTTTTTCTGTTAGGATTTCCGCCAGCTGATCCACATTGGCGCTTTGAGCTGCGATGGTTTGTTTGATTTCAGCCATTTCAGCCTGAAGACGTTCCACCACACTGGCCGTGTCGCTGATCACATTTTTTTCGCGCCCCTCGTCCTGATCAATCTGAAGCAACAGGTTTTTCAGTTTTTCCTGCGTTTCCTGCAGACGGCGTTCTTCACCGTCCAGGCCGTCACGACTGACACTGTAACGATGGAGTTTTGCCGATATTTCGGCTTCATTATTGCGGATTTCCGGCAGGGCCGCGGCCAAAATGGCCTGTTCCTTATTGCCTTTGGCAAGCTCGGTGGTGACTTCGGATACACGGCGCAGGGATATGCGGGCTTCATCCCCTGTCTGTTGCATATGATTTTGAAGACCAACCCATTCCAGATAAAGAATCAGGGCCTGAAGGCTTCTGATTTCAGCAGAGATTTTTTTATAGCGCACCGCCTGACGGGCCTGTTTTTTCAGGCTTCTGATCTGTTCATGCAGCTGAATTTCCACATCGCCCAGCCGTTCAAGATTATTTTCGGCAGAACGCAACTTGCTTTCCGCTTCTTTGCGCCTTGAATGCAGGCCGCTGATGCCGGCGGCTTCTTCGAGTACGAGGCGGCGTTCCTGTGGTTTGGCATTGATGAGGGAACCGATGCGGCCCTGAGACACCAATGAGGGGGAATGCGCACCGGTGGAGGCATCGGCGAAGAGAAGCTGCACGTCCTTGGCCCGGATTTCCTTGCCATTAAGGCGGTAGGCCGAGCCGCTTTCGCGTTCGATGCGGCGGGAAATTTCAAGAATAGCCTCGTCATTAAAAGCCGTGGGTGCCGTACGGCGGGTATTTTCAATGCTGAGGGTGACTTCGGAAAGGTTACGCGCCGGGCGCGATGCGGTGCCGGAGAAAATCACATCATCCATGCCGTTACCGCGCATGCTTTTGGCGGATTTTTCCCCCATGACCCAGCGCAGGGCCTCAAGCAGATTGGATTTTCCACACCCGTTCGGCCCCACCACCCCGGTGAGGCCTTTTTCGATAATCAGTTCGGTCGGGTCCACAAAGGACTTGAAACCGGATAACCGAAGTCGGGTAAAATCCACTCTATTCCCTTATATTATTTTCCAGTAGCCTTAATGGCCTCTTCAATGGTTTCAAACGAATAATTGTCCACTTTTTTACCATCAACAATCACCGTAGGGGTGCTGTTCACTTCATATTGTTTCACCGCATCAACCCGCAATTTCATCAGATAGCTCTGAACTTCAGGATTCGAGAAACATGCATCGATGGCTTCCTGTTTCATGCCGGTCAGTTTGGCAATCTTGCCCACTTCACCTTTTACAAAACCGTAAGCCGCATCCTTGCCATATTGACGATAAACTTCGCCCACTTCCTTGCCCTTGACCCAGGAATGCTGACGTTTGAAATAAAGCGCCAGAGTGGGGAAGAATTTCTTCTCAGACACGCAACGGGTCAGGGTGGAGGCATAAATATCAAAGGGATTATCAAAAATGAAATTACGATAGACAATTTTCACCTTGCCCGTTTTGACGTATTTTTCCTTGATCTGGGGCAGGATATCCGCATGAAAGCGGGCGCAATGGGGACAGGTGGTTGAGGCATATTCGATAATTTCAATGGGCGCATTCTTGTCACCCAAAACCATATCATAATTCAAAAAGGCCGGTTGTTCAGCCTTGACGGCGGCGCCGCCAGTCTTTTCTTCACCGCCTGCATTGGCTGAATTAACAGCACCAAAAAGGCCAAGGCCCATAATAACCAGACCAGATACAAAGACATTTTTTCGTTTATTTAGTTGTTTTGACATTTTTCATCCACAATATGTTGTATTTTAGTATAAAAATCAAACCATGCAAAAATCAAGGAAACTTTATGAATTCCGCATTTTATTTTTCCGGTTTTACCGTGTGACTTCCCAGACCACGGCGGCTGAAACGGGGCTTTTTCTTTGGTTTTTCCTGTTTTTCCTGCCCGAATATTTCTTTTCCCAATTTATAAAGGGAGTTTTTTAATTTTTCATCCTTTATCTGCTGCAATTGGTCCTGAAGTAGTCTTTCCTGAGAATCACTTAAAACCACGTTGGGCCGGTCTTGTTTTTTCAGTGACAGGGGCACCGGGCCATGGCGGAAGGATAACCTTTCCACGGCCTTATAGCCATAAAAACTGTTTATTCTTTCGATCACCAGGGGCTCGAAATGCTGCAATTCCGGGGCCATGCTGCCCTGAACCCGTATATAAAGGGTACCGCCTTTTGTTTCATCCTGAACGGTGGTCAGCCTTTCAGGAAGACTGCAGCGGGCCAGTGCAGGCCCCACAATTTCCGGCCATTTTGCCACCACTTCATGCTGGGCAAAACCAAAACGGCGAAAGGCCCGGTGGCTCATTTTCTGGGCCGCCTCGGCTATGGGTCTGCTTTTCTTTGTTCTTCGCTCAAACATGCTTTATTATACCCCTTAAACAAAAGATAAACAGCAGATATGTCCAAATTATGTTGGCAAAGGCGGGGTTATGTCGGATTTAACGATACAGATTGATGAAAATGCGCAAATCGAAACAGGTCATGAGAACACGATAGAGCAGCGTTTCTGCACCAATTGCGACACAAAATTAGCAGGGCGTTTTTGTTCCGGATGCGGCCAGAAGGATAATAATCTTCTCAAACCCTTCTGGAATTTACTGGAAGAAAGCCTGGGGGATTTATTTGCTTTTGATTCACGTTTTTTTGGCACCTTGATCCCGCTTTTATTACGCCCCGGACATGTGACAAAGCTCTATAACCGGGGTAAACGCGCCCGTTTTGTACCACCCTTTCGCCAATATCTGGTGATTTCCGTGGTCTTCTTCCTGATGCTGGGCTTTTCAGACCTGCTCATTTTCGAAGTTAATCCCGGCGAAACCAATGTTAATATTACTTTTGGCAAGGATGATGCCGCCAATAGCGAAATTCCCACCTCGGATGATATACCCACCTCGGATGATATAAAAGTCGAAGCCGCGATGGAAGAAATTCCGGAAGCAGTTCCAAATGGAAACAAACAGGTGGCCGAAAAGCTCGAATCGACCGTAGAAAACCTGCTGGAAAAAAGGGATACATTCCAGAAAACTTCGACGGAATCTGAGAAGAAAATTTATGACCTGATGACGGAAATTGTAAAAGGGGCCAAAAAAATTGTAGAAAACCCCGCCTTAATGAATAAATTATTCGCCGACAGTGTGCCCAAAGCCATGTTTCTGATGCTGCCGGTCTTTGCCATATTATTCAAGATATTCTATATCCGGCGCAAAAAATATTATATCGAACATCTGGTTTTTTCCCTGCATTTCCACGCTTTTGTCTTTCTTCTTTTTACCCTGATGCTGATTTTCTATCATTATCTGCCTTTCAGCCACGCTTATCTGGCTTATTTCTTCTGGTACATCCCGCTTTATCTCTTTGTCGCCCAATGGGTGGTTTATGGGCAGGGACCCATCAAAACCTTTTTTAAATCAGCCTTTATCAGCCTCACCTATTTCACGATTATGAGCATAACCCTCGGCATTACACTGGGTTATGGCCTGTCCAAAGTATAAACACTGGATTTGAGGGGCAAATTATGTATAGTTTGCCTCATAAACGAAATGACGGGCCGATGGATATTCCAACCTTAACAGATATACCAAGCTTAACAGATATACCAAGCTTAACAGATATAGATGACCAGATGGATTATGCGGATCTTTCTGATGATATGCTCGACTGGTATGATGCCAACGCGCGCATATTGCCGTGGCGCATCAGCCCTGTGGAAAGTCAGGGTGGCATAAAAGCCATCCCCTATCATATCTGGCTCTCGGAAATCATGTTGCAGCAGACAACGGTGCAGACCGTCATTCCCTATTTTCAGAAATTCTTACATAAATGGCCAAGGGTCGAGGATCTGGCGGCGGCGGAACTGGATCAGGTGTTAACCGCATGGGCGGGCCTTGGTTATTATGCCCGGGCGCGCAACCTGCATAAATGCGCCCTCTATGTCAGGGATGAATTGGGCGGCATTTTCCCGGACACGGAAGAAGAATTATTAAAACTTCCGGGGATCGGGGCCTATACGGCGGCCGCCATTGCCTCAATTGCCTTTGAACGTCCGGCCACGGTGGTGGACGGCAATGTGGAACGGGTGATATCGCGGCTTTTTAATATAAAAACCCCCCTGCCCGATGCCAAAGCCGAAATAAAGCAGATGGCCCGGAAAATCACCCCGCGTCATCGCCCCGGCGATTATGCCCAGGCGGTCATGGATCTTGGCGCCACCGTCTGCACCCCGAAAATCCTCAAATGTTCCGGGCGCTGTCCCTGGGAAAAAGCCTGCCTGTCGAAAAAGGAAGGCACTGCGGAACAATTGCCCCTGCGCCGCTCCAAAGGGGCCAAACCCACCAGACGCGGTTATGCCTTCTGGGGTGAATATGAAGGTTTTGTCTGGCTGAGGCGACGACCGGAAGAAGGCCTGCTCGGCGGCATGATGGAAATCCCCTCCACCCCCTGGCAGGAAACGAAAAACTGGGCAGAGGTCCCTGCCCCCCAGGTTCCCATCATCACCAACTGGAAAGAAATGCAGGGTCTGGTGCGTCACAGCTTCACCCATTTTCATCTTGAACTGAAGGTCATTAAACTGGACTTTGCCGAAAAAATTGATCATCAGGAAGGCGACTGGTTTCCCCTGGCCCGGCTGGAGGATTTCGCCCTGCCCACCGTCATGACCAAAATCGTCGATCATGTGAGGGAGCCTGTACTGGATTTATAAATCATTCAAATAAGGGGAATATAATGCTGACCATTCACGATAATATCGAATCCGGTAATGCCTATAAAGTGCGCCTGCTGCTCAGCCAGTTGGGGCTGGACTATAAATGCATTCAGTATGATGTGACCACGGGGGAAACCCGTACCGAAGAATTCCTCAATAATATCAATGCCAATGGCCGTATTCCCGTGGTGGAATTTGAGGATGGACGCTGCCTCGAAGAGTCCAATGCCATTCTTTTTTATTTTGCCCAGAACACGGATTATTTCCCAACAGACCGCTGGCAACAGGCCCAGGTGATGAAATGGCTCTGTTTTGAACAATATAGCCATGAACCTTTTGTCGCCGTAGCCAAATATATTCTGACCATGTTGCCAGAAAACAGTGAACGGCGCGCTGAAATCCCCATGCTGCACGAAAAAGGCAAGGCCGCCCTGCAAATTATGGAAGACCGGCTCAAAGATCATGATTTTCTGGTGGATGAGGCATATTCCATCGCCGACATTGCCCTGTTTGCCTATACCCACAAGGCACAGATGGGCGGTTTTGACCTGAATGTTTTCCCTGCCATCAAAGACTGGATCAGGCGTATTGAAAATACCCCCGGTTTTATCCCCATGTTCCCGGAAGGCTGGACAAAATCATGATGTCAGAAAAACACACGGCCCGCTGCATGTGCGGCAATATAGAATTGCAAGCCACCGGCCCGGCACGGTATACAGAATATTGCCATTGTAAATGGTGCCAGCAATCGGCGGGCTCGGCCTTCATTCCCTGGGTGGTGTTTGATGAAAATAACGTCCGGGTGACAAAGGGCAAGCTCTGTTATTATCAATCCGGGGAAAATTCAAAAAGGGGGTATTGTCAGGACTGCGGCTCCACCATCAGCTTCCACTCACCGGGGAATTTCGATATTGCCCTTGGCATTATGGACGACCCCGCGCCTTTTAAATCCCGCCAGCATATCTGGAACAAGAGCCGCATTCGCCATATCAATATCGTTGATGACCTGCCACGCTATGAGGAAAGTGACTAAAAGCGCGCGGCGATCTTATCATATTCTTCCATATGGGACACAGGCCCCACGGCGGACAGGCTGAGTTTTCCGGTGTTCAGCATCCGGTCCATATAACGCATCACCGCAACCGCATCCACATTATCCAGCTTGGCAAGAATTTCCTCATGGGGAATATGTTTGCCAAAGATCAACATCTGCCGCCCCAATTGTTCCATGCGGCTGGTGGTGCTTTCCAGAGACATCAACATACCGGCCTTGAGCTGGGTTCGCGCACGATCCACTTCTTGCGTACTGACCCGGTCTGTCATTTTCCTGACCTCGTCCGCCACCACCGGGATCAGCTCACCCACCTGATCCGCACTGGTGCCCGCATGGATGGCAAAACAGCCCCCATCCACAAAGGATTGCATAAAGCTGTAGATGGAATAGACCAGCCCGCGCCTTTCCCGTACTTCCTGAAACAGGCGGGATGACATGCCGCCGCCCAAAATCATCGACATCATCTGCGCCGGATAAAAATCAGGGTCATCAAAAGACACACCCTGCAGGCCCAATAATAAATTGACCTGTTCAAGGTCGCGTTCTTCTTTCTTTTCACCGCCCTTATAGGCAATATTTTCTTTGGGGGTTTGACGAGCATGTTCAAGGCCGGAAAACTTTTCTTCAACCATTGCCACAAATTCATCATGATCCAGATTACCCGCCGCCGAGATCACCATCTGTTCCGCCTTGTAATGATCTGCCATATAGGTGGACAGGTCTTCGCGGTTAAACCCATTGACCAGTTCCGTGGTGCCCAAGATGGGCCGGCCAATGGCCTGATCCGGATAGGCTGCACCCTGCATCAGGTCAAAAACAATATCATCGGGGGTATCATAGGCCTGCCCGATTTCCTGTATGATCACCCCTCTCTCACGGTCCAGCTCCCCCTGATCAAAAATGGAATGCTGTAATATATCCGACAGCACATCCACACCCAGTGCCAGATCATCTTTCAAAAGCCTTGCATAATAAGTGGTATGTTCGCGCGAGGTATAGGCATTAAGATAACCCCCGGCATTTTCAATCACTTCGGCAATTTCACGGGCGGAACGTTTTTCGGTACCCTTAAAGGCCATATGTTCAAGCATATGCGACAGGCCGTTCTGACGTGCTGTTTCATGGCGACTGCCCACATCCACCCACACCCCGGCGGTGACCGTTTCCACATGGGGCAAATGATCCGTTACAATACGAAGACCATTATCGAGCTGGCTTACATGAACACTCATAAATTTTCCCGGATATAAGTTTGAAGCGCACCCAGATCATGGGGCAATTCGTCATAACGTTCCTCAGCCGCAAACAGGCCCGCCATATGGGGCGGCAGTTCGGGATGCTGGCCCGTAACATTTTTCACAGCCTCGGGGAATTTGGCCGGATGGGCAGTGCTTAGGGACACCATGGGAACAGACCTGTCCGCCCATGTCTGCCGCGCAGCCTTGATGGCCACGGCGCTGTGCGGGTCCACCAGCATGTGATTTTCTTCAAACAGGGCTTTGATGGTGGCGCGGGTATCTTCTTCATTCACCTGCAAAGCATCAAAGATTTTTTGGGCCTTGGCAAGCGCCGGCCCGTCAATGCTGAAGCTGCCGGACTGGGCAAGATTATTCATCAGGCGCTGGACCTGATCGCCCTGTCCTTCATAAAGATTAAACAACAGCCGTTCAAAATTGCTCGATACCTGAATGTCCATGCTCGGGCTGATGGTGGGGGTAACGGTTCCCACGGTATAATCGCCCGTATTCAGGGTGCGGCTGAGAATATCATTCACATTGGTGGCTACCACAAGCTGTTCAACGGGCAGCCCCATCTGCGACGCCACATATCCGGCATAGATATCACCGAAATTGCCGGTGGGCACGGTATAGGATACTGGACGGTCCGGTGCGCCCAAGGCTACGGCAGAGGTGAAATAATAGACGATCTGCGCCATCACTCTGGCCCAGTTGATGGAATTGACCGCCGACAAGGTGATCTCGTCGCGGAAGGCCAGATCATTAAACAGCGCCTTGACCATGGCCTGACAATCATCAAAATTACCCTCAATGGCAATATTATGCACATTGGAGGACAGCACCGTCGTCATCTGGCGACGCTGCACATCCGACACACGGCCCTGGGGATGGAGCATGAATATTTCCGCACAGGCGCGGTCTTTCACACAATCAATGGCGGCCGACCCCGTATCGCCGGATGTGGCCCCGACAATGGTGACTTTCTGGCCACGTTTTGTCAGCACATAATCAAATAAATGACCCAAAAGCTGCAAAGCCACATCCTTGAAGGCCAGCGTGGGGCCATGAAATAATTCCAGCAGCCATTCATTGCTGTCCAACTGGTTCAAGGGAACTACCGCCTTGTGACGGAAAGAAGAATAGGCTTTATGGACAATCTCAGCAAAATCAGCCTCGGGAATGCCGCCCTCTGCTTCGGGGGCGCAGACAAAAGGTTTCATCACCTCAAAGGCTACATCCGCATAAGGTTTCCCCCGAAACGACCTGATCTTGTCGGCGCTGAAACTGGGCCAGACCGCCGGAATATAAAGACCGCCGTCACGCGCCAGTCCCGTCAGCAAAACGTCTTCAAACCCCAGTTCTGGTGCTTGTCCCCTTGTACTGATATATTTCACTTTGAAAATCCTTCGTTCACAGTCTGTCTTTTTTAATCCCAGAAGTCTTAGCAGACCTCATATGAAAGATCACGTAAATTACCAGCAAAATAAAAGCGAAAGCAAACCATGTGAAAGCATAAGCCAGATGATTATTGACCAATTGCGTCTGGGTGCGACCGCTGAGGGGATATTTCGCTCCGGCCTGTTCCCCGTCGGCATAGAGTAAAATTTCATATATATTATGAAAACTGGCGCTTTTTGCCATCATGGCCACATTGGCATAATACCACACATTGGCTTTGGCATCATTTTCCGGGGCAAATCTTTGTTTATTTTGCGAAAGCCGCACCACCCCCACCAAGGTCAACGGCCCTTGCAACAAGGTTTCGGGCCGGGAGTTGCGGTCTTTGAGATGTTCCGGAATCCAGCCGCGATTGACAATCAGAATTCGCCCATTGCCTGTTTTAAAAGGTGTAAAAATTTCATAGCCGGCTTTTCCATGCGGGCCGGCACCAAAAAAATACATTTCCTTGTCATGGATAAACGCACCGGAAGCAGACACATGGCGGTATTCCCACAGTTCTGCGTCTTCAATCGTTTCAGGCAATTCAGCCGCCGGAAGCGCGAAGCGCTGATCCAGTTTGGCAATCTTATCCAACTTCCATTCCAACCGGTCCAGCTGCCAAAAACCCAGCCAACATAAGAGAACAAGCGCTGGCAGTGTAAATAAGCTGGGCCAGAACTGGGGTTTAATCATCAAGCCTTCCTTCACTTGCGTTGAAATGATATTGCAAAGCCACCATCAAGGCCTTTGCCGGTCTTAGAAGAAGAAGGGCACCGCCAATCACCATCGGCCCCCACAACAGCATATGCACCCACATGGGCGGTTTAAACCTGACCTCTACCCCAAGGGCAAGGCCCACAGTGAGGAAACCCAGGATCATAATAATAAAAACGGCCGGGCCATCCCCGGAATCAAATTCCGAATAGTCCAGACCACATTGATCACACTGGTCTGCAAATGTTAAAAAACCGTCGTAAAGTTTTCCTTTACCACAGCCCGGGCATTTACAGCTCAGTCCCGCCCGAAAGGGCGAGACTGAATTTTGTAAATCATTATTTGTCACGGATTAATGCACAGCCGGGCTTCACGCACCGGCCACATAAATGGCGATGAAGAGTACCAGCCACACCACGTCAACAAAATGCCAATACCAGGCGGCGGCTTCAAAACCAAAATGATGATCCGGTTTAAAGTGTCCCTTCAGGCCGCGCATCAGACAGATAAAGAGGAAAATCGTCCCGATCAAAACATGGGCCCCATGGAAACCAGTGGCCATATAGAAGGTTGAACTATAGATATTTTCATCAAAGGCGAAAGTGGCATGCATATATTCATAAATCTGTACACCGGTGAAGGAGGCGCCCAGCAGAATGGTGAATGTCAGCATCCGGATAAAGGTCTTGCGATCCCCTTCCTGAATTGCATGATGAGCCCAGGTTACGGTACAGCCTGAGGTCAGCAGGATGATGGTATTGACCAGAGGCAGATGCCAGGGATCAAGGGTCACAATATCGGTCGGGGGCCAAACGCCGCCAATGGCTTCCGTGGGAAAGATGCTGGCGTTAAAATAGGCCCAGAACCATGCCACAAAGAACATAACCTCTGAAATAATGAAGAGGAACATGCCGTAGCGCAGCCCAAGTTGCACGATGGCTTTATGATGGCCTTCATGTTCACCTTCCCTGATCACGTCCCCCCACCAGGAATACGCGCCATAGAAAAGGATAAGGGAACCAATGATCAGCAGCGCTGCATCAGAACTTTCCATGCTGGCGATCAGGGGCATTTCATGCATATACATCATCGCACCGATTGCGGTGATGAATGCGCCTAGAGAACAGACGATCGGCCATGGGCTTGGATCGACGAGATGGTAATCATGGTTTGGTGCATGTGAATCTGACATTTTGATCCTTTTACCTCACTTTTAGCTTTAAAAATTCTCTTCCAGACAATTCCATCATGGAATTTGTCCCTCTTATTCTTCTGCTTTGTAGAAAGTGTAAGAAAGGGTAATTTCCTTCACTTCATCCAAATGCTTGTCTTCTGCTATTTCCGGGTCGATATAAAAAGTAACAGGCATATCAACCTGCTCCCCCGGTTTGAGTGTCTGTTCGGTAAAACAGAAACATTCAATCTTGTTAAAATAAACCCCTGCCTTAAACGGGGTCACATTAAATACGGCTGTGCCGGTGATTTCTTCGTCACTGTTATTCACCGCCCGGTAGAAAATCAGCGCTTCTTCGCCAATTTTAACCTTCACGGATTTCTGTACCGGTTTAAAATACCACGGCAGCGCATTATTCACATCCGCATTAAAGCGAACATTCATTTCCCGTGACAAGACCGTCACCCCACTTTCCGCGGTGGATGCCGCCTGTTGGGTGGTGCCGCCATAACCCGTTACCTGACAAAATAACTTATACAATGGTACGGAAGCCACAACCAAGCCCACCATAAGCGCTATCAGGCCCAGTAGCATGATCAGGGTTTTGGTATTATTGGCTCTGTTGTCCTGTATTATTCCTGTTGTCATTTGATCCTCAAATCACGCCAAGTTTGGCCAGAGTGACCACAAAAAACAATCCCACCAGCGCCAGCAATATGCCGCCGAGGACGTAATTGCGACCCGCGCGTTTTTTATGTTCTTCATGAAGGGGCATTATATCATTCTCCCGATCAGCTTCTCGCCACCCATCACTGCAAATAAAACAAACAGATAAAAGATGGAATAAAAGAAAAGCTTTTTCGCTGTTGCGATATCCTTACGGATAAAAAGTGACACGGCCAGCCAGGTAAAGACCAGACCACTTGCCGCGGCCACAGCCAGATAGACCGGCCCGGCAAAACCCATAATCCAGGGAAGCAGGCTCACCGGAAGCATCAGCATCGTATAAATTAAAATCTGTTTGCGGGTCTCATTTTCCCCGGACACCACCGGCAGCATAGGAATGCCGGCTTTGGCATAATCTTTACACGAGAATAGTGACAAGGCCCAGAAATGCGGCGGTGTCCACATAAAAATAATACCGAATAACACGATACTTTCCACTGTGACCGTGCCGCTGACCGCAGACCAGGCAATCATGGGCGGAAAAGCACCGGCAGCGCCGCCGATCACAATATTCATCGGGGTATTGCGCTTAAGCCAGACGGTATAAACCACCACATAGAATAAAATCGTCATCAACAGAAGAAAACCGGCCACCATATTGACCGTAAGCCCCATCAATATCACTGAAGCCGTGGACAGAGCCACGCCAAAATGCAGCGCAGACTGCGGGTCAATGCGTCCGGATGGAATGGGACGCCCCCGGGTGCGTTCCATACGCGCGTCAAGGTCAGCCTCATACCACATATTCAGACAACCCGACGCACCCGCACCCACGGCAATACAAAGAATGGCGGTAAAGGCAATCACCGGATGAATGTCACCCGGCGCCATTACCATACCGATAATGGCCGTAAAAATCACCAGAGACATTACCCGCGGCTTCAACAGGGAAAAATAATCCCCTGCCCCTGGCAGATAACTCTCTTCAATTTTATTTTCAGCAGAAGATGCGTACATTTATCTCGTCAATCGCTAAACAATATTCTTTAAAATATGCTGGTCGGATCACAAGACCCGACCAGCCAAATCGCTTATTTAATCCGGGGCAGTTCATTGAACTGATGGAATGGTGGTGGTGAAGACAATGTCCACTCGAGGGTTGTCGCACCCTCACCCCATTGATTGTCACCAACCCGTTCTTTGGAACGAAGTGTCATCCATACCCCGATCATGAAGATAATGGTGCCAACACCGGTAATCCAATAACCCACGGTGGACACATAGTTCCACAGTGAATAGGCATCCGGATAATCCGGAATCCGGCGCGGCATTCCGGCCAGGCCCAGGAAATGCTGCGGGAAGAAGATCACGTTCACACCGATAAAGGTCAGCCAGAAATGAAGTTTACTGATCATTTGCGGATAAGGTTTGCCGCTCATTTTGCCAATCCAGTAATACCAGCCGGCAAAGATGGAGAAGAGCGCCCCCATGGACATGGTGTAATGGAAATGGGCCACAACATAATAAGTGTCATGCATGGCGGTATCCACAGAAGCATTGGCCAGAACCACACCGGTCACACCGCCAATGGTGAACAAAAAGATCATGCCCACCGCAAACAGCATCGGTGTTTCAAATTTGATCGAACCGCCCCACATTGTCGCAAGCCATGAAAAGATTTTGATGCCGGTTGGAACCGCAATCACCATCGTGGCCGCCGTGAAATATGCTTTGGTATCCACATCCATGCCCACAGTGAACATATGATGCGCCCAAACCACAAAACCCACAACCCCAATGGCAACCATGGCATAAGCCATGCCAAGATATCCAAAGATCGGCTTGCGGGAGAAGGTGGAGATAATATGACTGACCAGACCGAAACCAGGCAGGATCAGGATATATACTTCAGGATGACCAAAGAACCAGAACAAATGCTGATACAGGACCGGGTCACCGCCACCGGCCGCGTCAAAGAAGCTGGTGCCGAAATTCCGGTCCGTCAGCAGCATGGTAATCGCACCCGCCAGAACCGGCAGGGACAAAAGCAGCAAGAAGACAGTCACCAACACAGACCAGACAAACAAAGGCATTTTATGCAGTGTCATACCCGGTGCGCGCATGTTGAAAATCGTACAGATAAAGTTGATCGCACCCAGAATGGACGATGCACCCGCCACATGGAGCGAGAAGATGGCCAGATCCATGGCCGGGCCTGCATGTCCGGATGTTGAAAGCGGCGCATAAACTGTCCAGCCGGCACCCACACCGGGATAGGTCGCCCCTTCCATGAAAGTGGACAAGATCAAAAGCGCAATCGCTGCGGGCAGAAGCCAGAAGCTGATGTTATTCATCCGTGGGAAGGCCATATCCGGCGCACCGATCATGATGGGCACGAACCAGTTACCAAAACCACCAATCAGGGCCGGCATCACCATGAAGAACACCATGATCAGACCATGACCCGTGATCAATACGTTAAAGAAATGCTTGGCCGCCTCTACATCACCATTGGTGAAAGCGGTCAGGAACGTAATACCAGGCTCCATCAATTCACCACGCATCAGGCCGGAAAAGGCACCGCCCACAATACCGGCGAATATGGCAAAAATCAGGTACATGGTACCAATATCTTTATGATTTGTCGAAAGAACCCAACGGCGCCAGCCAGTTGGGTGACCGTGTGTATCGCTACTCATTATACGATCCCTCCTAAATTACTTAGCTAAAGCCGCGGCTGGGCGACTTGAGAGCGCAGCCATACGGGTTTTGTTATCTGAATCAACAGCGGCATATTCTTCTTTGGCCATCTCGATCCAGGCATTATATTTCTCTTCGGAAACCACCTCGACCATGATGGGCATAAAGCCGTGATCCTTACCACAAAGCTCGGAACACTGACCATAATACATGCCTTCACGTTCGGCTCTGAACCATGTTTCATTCAGCTTGCCCGGCACCGCATCAACTTTGGCACCGAAAGCCGGGATCGTCCAGGCATGGATCACATCATTGGCTGTCACAATCACGCGAACCGTCTTGTTCACGGGAACCACAATATGATTGTCCGTGGCCAACAGGCGCGGCAGGCCACTTTCAGCGGCTTCTTCGTCTGTGAGCATGGTGGCATCAAAAGTGAAATCATCATGATCGGGATATTCATAAGTCCAATACCACTGATTGCCGATGGCTTTTACCGTCAGATCCGCTTCGGGAATCACGTCTTCATCATACAGAAGACGGAAAGACGGGACCGCTATCACAATCAAAATCAGGATCGGAACCGTGGTCCAGACAACTTCCAGAAGCGTATTATGCGTCGTTGTGGAAGGGTTGGGATTGGACTTGGCATTAAACCTGACGAAAATATAAATCATCAGAAACATCACAAATAATGTGATGACGATGCATATCCACAGCAGAATATCATGAAAAGATACAAGGTCCCTCATGATTTGAGTTGCCGGTTCCATGAAGCCCAGCTGACCAGGTTTGGCCAGATAAACACCATCAGCAAAAGCGCTGCTCATGCTTGCTATAAAAGAGACGAAAAGAGCCAAAGAGGCTTTGGTTATTTTATTGAGAGACATATCTTGTCATACCCCTGTAATTCACACCTGAATTAAGACGGTGCCATATCTTCCAGAGACTCGTGATATAATGATCAATACTGTACTCGAAAAATACGACGTTCCGGCATCTTATAGACAGAAAATTGACATAGCTCAAGAGACGATTGGCAATATTGCCTTTTTATTGCCCAATTGATTCATATCATTGCTTTTAAATGCAACCAAATCCCGGTTATTTTGCCGGCTATTCACTTATTACAGGCAGCTTTCCTTGCCATTATCCTATAGAGGGCGTAATAATAACATCTTAAAGTAATCCGCCATGGATGAAACCCCCGTTCCTTTTAAAATATGATGTGTAAAATGACCCAATTCACCAATTCCAATATGACAAAGTCTCCCTTTTTTTCTGATTCTGAGCTTGATAGCGTGCGCACCCAGCGTCTGGTTGATGAAGCATTGCACGGCATGGAAGATGGTGAACTTTATCTGCAATATGCCCAGTCAGAAAGTTTCAGCTTTGACGATGGCCGCCTGAAAAATGCGGCTTTTGACACCGCCAAAGGTTTTGGCCTGCGTGCCGTCGAAGGTGATGTGAGCGGTTATGCCCATTCATCCGAACTCTCTGAAGCGGCCCTCAAACGCGCCGTGGAAACGGTTCAGACCATAAAGTCGGGTAAAGATGTTCATCTGGCCCTGCACCCCAAAGGCACCAATGAAAAACTTTACAGCGATGAAAATCCGCTGGGGGGTGTCAGTTTTAAGGACAAGATCGCCCTGCTGGAAGAAATCAATGCCTATGCCCGCCAGAAAGACCCCAAAGTCTGTCAGGTGAGCTGTTCCATAACCGGAGAATGGCAAAATGTGGAAATCATCCGCCCCGGTGGACATAGGGTGCGGGATATCCGCCCGTTGGTCAGGCTCAATGTCAGTGTGGTGGCCCAGGATGGCGAGCGAATGGAAAGCGGTTATCAGGGTGTGGGCGGACGGTATGATTATCACCAGCTGCTCACTAGGGAAAACTGGCAGGGGCAGGCTGATGAAGCCCTGCGTCAGGCGTTGGTCAATCTGGACAGTGTGGCGGCACCGGCCGGAGAAATGGATGTGGTGCTGGGCCCGGGATGGCCAGGTGTCCTTTTGCATGAAGCCATTGGTCACGGGCTGGAAGGGGATTTTAACCGCAAGGGAACATCGGCTTTTGCCGGCCTGATGGGGCAGCAGATCGCGGCCAAAGGCGTGACTGTGGTGGACGACGGCACCCTGCCTGAACGGCGCGGATCGCTCAATTTTGATGATGAGGGTACCCCCACCAGTTGCACCACCCTGATTGAAGACGGAATTTTGGTGGGTTATATGCAGGACCGCATGAATGCCCGCCTCATGGGGGTGGATGCCACCGGCAATGGCAGACGCCAGAGTTATGCCCATCAACCCATGCCGCGTATGACCAATACCTATATGCTGGCCGGTGAACAGAACCCGGAAGAAATTCTCGCCGGGGTCAAAGACGGTCTTTACGCCGTTAATTTCGGCGGCGGACAGGTGGATATTACCAACGGCAAATTTGTCTTCAGCTGTACCGAAGCCTATCTGATCAAAAATGGCAAGATCGATGCACCGGTCAAAGGGGCCACCCTGATCGGCAATGGCGCCGACGTTCTCACCAAAGTATCGGCCATTGGCAATGATCTGGAACTGGACGCGGGGGTTGGCATCTGCGGCAAGGCCGGACAATCGGTTCCCGTGGGTGTGGGTCAGCCGACCCTGAAAGTGAACGGTCTGACCGTTGGCGGTACTGAAGGCTGATTTCAATAAATTTATATCTATAGATAATTATAAGGAATTACCGTGGCAGATTTTTTTGATGCGCTTGAAAGCAAACATATGGATTTTATCAAAAAACAGAATATGTTTTTTGTAGCCACCGCCCCGAAAGACGGCCGCATCAATCTGTCGCCCAAGGGGCTTGACAGTTTCCGAATTCTATCGCCCACAAAAGTGGCTTATCTGGATCATTTTGGCAGTGGCAATGAAACCGCGGCCCACCTGCTGGACGATGGCCGCATTACCATCATGTTTAACAGCTTCAGCCGCAACGCCCTGATTATGCGTCTTTATGGCACCGGTATTTCCCATGGACAGGGGACGGATGAATTTAACAAACTTATGGGTGAATTCCCGGAAACAGTGGGAGTTCGGCAGATTTTTGTTATCACCATCAACAGCATCCAAACTTCTTGCGGTTGGGGCGTACCCGTTATGGAAGCTGCTCAAGAAAGAGAAACCCTGATAAAAAGCATCAAAAACAAGGGGGAACAGGGCATGAAGGATTATGGCCTTAAAAAGAATCTTGTCAGCATCGATGGTCTAGAAACCGGTCTGGTTCTGGACGGCTCAAAAGTCAGCCGCTGATTCCCCTGTTCCAAAGACGCTTCAGGGGGGGGATCATTCCCCTTTGAAATGTTCATCCCAGCTCATATACACTTCGTCTCATACCCTTCTTTTTTACCGCAATTCCTGCCCGCTTTATCGATCAATATTATCTAATATTTAACTTCGGTCCTATATTATATTCATCAGGTTTTAATATAGTGGAGACAGATATGTTACATCTTTTTAATGATCGACCCGACCCCAGCAGCTTCATAACCATCGCACGTAAATCCGGTGAAAAGAAGCCCCTGAAGCTGCCTAAAAACGGCATTGTCAAACTGGTTCAGAACCGGGATTACAAAGCTGCTGTAAAACGTAATAATTAATCTTCTTGCCCTGAGCGGACAGCGGAAGAATTTCTAATAGAATGTGCGGGCAGCGGAAGAAATTCTAATAGAAATAATTGCTGGACAGGATCATATCCACATTTTTCCCGTCACTGGACAATGGCAGCGCCAGAGCCGTGTAATTTTTATAATCCTTTGAGGCCCATGCCACCACATCTATGGTATAATAGGGTCTTTTATTTTCTACAATCCAGGTGGAGCGTTGAATAATATTCTCCGTATGTGGCCCCTCATCCACCCAGCTTCCGGTCAATTTCATGCCCCCGATATTGACAATTTCCGACCCCGCCAGCCGTATGCGGAAACGCAAGGGCGATTTTTCCACATCCAGCAGCATCACATAAGGCAACAGATTCGGCAGATCCACCGGGTTTATATCCGAGCGCGCCGGCATTATTCTATCGCCTTTTTTCTTCAGCCAATAGGTATAAAGCTCAACATGCAGCGGACTGTTAAAATCATCTGTTGTAAATTCAGTAATTATTTTCGTCATTTTACCAACCGACTCCCCCTTCGCTTAACAGGTGTTTTTTTCTTATTTATAATTTATAAAAATGGCTTAGCAGAAAAATATTAATAAATATTAATTCTGAAGAACATGATTTGCGGCGATAAAGGCTGTGACCTTTGTTCCCACTGACACTTGGCTGGTTATTTCAAGGTCACCATCATAAAGCGCCAATAATGACTGACATATGGGCAGCCCCATGCCTGCCCCCGGTTTATATATCACACCATCCAGAACTTTATCCTCAGCCGGTTTTGAACGTTCCCCTAATTCCATGCCAAAGGGTTTTAAAAGTCGGGGAATTTCATCCTCCTTCATACCACACCCGTTATCTTCGACCGAAAAGGCAACAGCCTTATCCTTCCGAAGCCATGTTTTTATCGTAATGGCCCCCTCATTGGGTGTATATTTCAACGCATTCTTCAGGAGATTTGATAAAATCCGCATGAGATGGTCTTCATCCCCGCGGATCATCGGCAGATTTTTTCCTTCATCAACGGTGAGTGATATTTGCTTTTCATCAATAACAGGCATCAATTCACGCAGCACACTGCCAATAATTTTATTCAGATTTACCGGGGAATTTCCCGCATTCAGGTTGCCTGACTTTATCCGGAAATAAACCAGCCCGTCATCCATGAGATTATTTATTTCATCTCCATATTCCGAAATAGAGACAACGGCTGTTTCACCTGCTGTATGTGGACTTTCCCTGCCCTCAGCAATTTTTTGCGCATTTTCAATAACTTTTGCCACCATTTCCTGAACCTTCTGCCCCATCATCATCAGAAAATTCATTCTTTCCCGGCCTTCGAGTTCTTCTTTTTCCTTTAGTTCTTCAATTTTATTTTCTGCGACGATGCGCGCATTAACATCAAAACCCACCCCCCTATAACCAATACAAGACCCCATTTGATCGAAAATGGGCTTTCCATTGATCGAAACATAAAGCGGCTGGATCGAGGGATGTTCCATTTTATAGATAAAATCGCGAAAAGATTGATGCTGTGCTATGAGGTTAAATAAATTTTGCCACTTTTCGGAATCAACCATTTCTCTGGTAAAATCGCTACGCCCCCGCCCCAAAGCCAATTCCGGTTTTAAACCGGTAATGTCCTCAAAACGATCCGAAAGATAGGTAAAATGACCTTTTTCATCCGTTTCCCAATACCAGTCTGATGCCACATCCATGAAATCAATCATACGCCGTTCTTTTTCGATCAGAGTATCATATTTTTTTTCCAGATCATCCAGCATCTGATCAACATTGTGGCTTAAGCTACCCAGTTCATCAATCCGGTCAATATTGGTTCTGAGACTGATATTGCCTTCACGGATGCCACGGGTGATGGAAACCATCCTCGACACGTCCCGGGTCATCCCAAGTGACATCAATACGGCAAATAATATTCCGATTAATATTGCGGCAAAAGTATAGAATAATCCGTTTCGGCTAATAATTTTCATACTGTCATAAATGGCCATACGATCCGTGGCCACCCGCGCCCAGCCAATATGACGCGTGCCCGACATTATGGGTACGGCAATATCGATCAATTTATCAGAACTGAATAATGTTATTGTTTCAGCCTTGGCATTCAGCAGCGCCAGGCTTTTTTCATCTGCAATATATTGCCCGACCCGTTTGCGGTCCGTATAACCCAATACCTTGCCATTCAGATCTGTGACCATGGCATATCTCAAAGACGGGTAATTGGACTGGGACAGGACAATCTCTTCGATCCCGATCACATCCGAAGATAAAACCCATGAAACACTATTGGCCGCCAGAGACCTTGCCAGACTGGTTGATTGCTGAACGGACTGGTCGGTTAAAAAGGCCGTCTGCCTGCCCACCATGTCATAGACAAAGATGCTCATCAAAACTGCATGAACTATGGCAATTCCCAACGCCAGCTGCCGACGGATTGAAGCCGTCCAGAATAATTTTATTTTACGTTTTATCGACATATTTGCTTCGTTCCCACTCAAATCTCCGCTTCGTGCCAAGGCTTATTTCAGGGGGCGGACTTTTTTGCTGAATTTCTCCAAAAACTCAACCACCGGCTGATAGGTGTTATTTGTAGCGGCCTCAAACCGGGATAATTCCATGGCCTGTAGAATTTTTCGGCCTTCCTTGTCTTCATCAAGCTTAAAAATTAAATTACTGACCTGATTGACCAGCTCCTCCGGGACATCGCTACGCACCACCAAACCATTATTGGGCAAAGCTTCTGTTATCCAGATCGGCACAAGCTCCGCCTTCAGCTCCGGCCTTTCAGAAGACAAAAGCCTCCACGGCGGTGGCCAGGTGGCCCCGGCACTGGTATTGCCAAGAAACACATTCATGATCGACGATTCCTGTGAACCCACATAACGGATTTCAATATCCTTCATCACCTCAAGGCCATTTTCCTGTAAATAATATTGCGGCATCATGGTCGCGGCGAGGGCCGTGGGGGCCGGGAAACTTACGGCTTTTCCTTTCAAATCTGTGACTTTTTCGATACCGCTGTCTTTACGCACCAAAATCAGGCCCCGGAAATTATGATCATCCCCCATCTTGCCAAAAACCCGGTATCCATGTTGCAGGGAATTCACTGTCTGATAAGGATTGGGCAGCGCAAATTCAAAACGCCCGGCATAAAGCTTTTTGTCATAGGCTGCATAATCCCTTGAGGCTTCAATTCGAAAATTCGCACCCTTGATATTGCGGCTGAGATAATCGGCCACAGGGCCAAACACTTCTTCCAGCCGCTTTGGGTTATGCAGGGGGTGAACCCCGATGGTATATTGATTTAAGGTAAGTTGCGGGCGATTTGTGAATTGCGGATTATAGATATCTTTTTCTGAAGATGAATTATCACAGCCACTCAAAAACAACAAAATCCCGGCCATAATGATACGCGCATAGTTTTTACGCCCAGTGGTTTTACGCCCAGTGAATTTATGTCCAGTGGTTTTAAAAATATATAATAAAACCTTCCAGAATATGTCGTTTTTTACCCGCTCTTTGCCCATGAATATTTTCCTGAATAATCCGTCAGGGAAATATGTTTGAAATACTCAGAACCCTGTACGCAAAGAATATAATATATCCACAGCACCATATAAGCAATACCTTAATAAGTCATTGCTGCCTTTAAAAAACATTATCTCACAATATGTTGAGGGCTTTAGAAAGAATAATCCTTGAATATACGGGAAATATCGCCGCCCCATCCCCCTTCGGATTCGGGGGTATGGTATTTTTCCAGCATAATTTCTGCGGTGGTTTTACCGCTTTCAACGGTTTCGCGCAATGTTTCCAGGAATAAGGTTTCATCATCACCCGTCTTATTTACAATGGCCCGACGCCGCAGACCATCGGCTGAAAGCTCGATCATCTGCCGGGCAATATCCAGAACTTTTCCGGTTTTGAAAGGTGTGTTCAGCGCCAGTCTCGGCACCTCATCGCGTAAATATTGATGATCTTCATGCGACCATGTCTTGATCATATCATAGGCGGCATCAAGGCTGGTCTGGTCATAGAATATGCCCGTCCAAAGCGCCGGCAAAGCACAGATTCGACGCCCCGTGCCCCCGTCCGCGCCACGCATTTCCAGGAATTTTTTCAACCGCACTTCGGGGAAGAGTGTGCTCATATGGTCTTCCCAGTCCTGTATGGTGGGAATTTCACCCGGCAGGCCTGGCAATTCACCCTTCATAAAGTCCCGGAAAGATTGTCCGGAAACGTCAATATATTTACCGTCGCGATAGACAAAATACATGGGCACGTCCAGCACATGATCCACATAAGCCTCAAAACCCATGCCCTCTTCAAAAACAAAGGGCAGAACACCACAACGATCCGCATCCGTATCCGTCCAGATATGGCTGCGGTAACTGAGATACCCATTGGGTTTGCCCTCGGTAAAGGGGGATGCGGCAAAAAGCGCGGTCGCGATCGGTTGCAGGGCCAGCGATACGCGGAATTTCTTCACCATGTCCGCTTCATCTGAATAATCCAAATTCACCTGAATTGTAGAAGTCCTCAGCATCATATCCAGGCCAAGATTGCCCTTTTTCGGCATATAATTGCGCATAATCACATAGCGGCCTTTGGGCATAATCGGCACATCGGCGCGGGCGGTGTTGGGATTAAAACCCATGCCCAAAAAGCCAATACCGAGTTTTTCGCTCACCTTCAAAGCCAGTTCCAGATGGCTGCCCACCTCGGCACAGGTTTCATGCAGACTTTTTCGCATGGCACCGGAAAGCTCCAACTGCCCCCCCGGCTCCAGGGTTACAGACTGGCCGTCTTTTTTAAGCCCGATAATCGTCTGACCTTCTAAAATAGGGTCCCATCCATAGGCTTGCATTGCCTCGAGTATGGCGCGGATACTGCGCGAGCCTTCATAAGGAACCGGCCTTAAACTATCCATGCAGAAACCGAATTTTTCATGTTCGGTACCAATGGTCCATTTTTCACGGGGTTTTGAACCGGAGGCGATATAATCAATAAGCTGTTGCTTGCTTTCAATGATACTGGAACTGGAAAGAAGATTATTTGTCACGCTAGAAATCCTGATTTATTGTTGTCAGTCGACTTGTTTGGGATGTAATTCAACATGTGGGGCTTTATGGATATAAAGTCAATACACCATCGACCACTTTATAACCGGACAAACTGTTTAAAAAGCTCATGCCCAGCAATGAATGCTCCAGCCCCTCGCGGCTGACCGAAGCTGTAATATTATTCGCTCTTATGGGCCCCAGGCTAATTTCATCCAGAATTACCGGGGCTGCAAAAGCCAGACCGTTGGCGGTATTATACGCCTTATTATATACCAGCCGGTTCAAATCAAATCCGATGCGCTGTGCATCCTGCGCGCTAAGGGCCACATCGCTGGCCCCGGTATCAATCAGAAAACGGACATCAACACCATTCACCTGAGCGCGAACGATATAATGACCCCGTTCGTCTGCCCGGTAGGATATGCTGTTATTATCGGAAAACCCTTTGGCAGGGTCAAGTTCACCCCCGAGCTGCCCCGAACCATTCCACAGAGAATAACCCACCATGAAAATTCCAAAAATAATCACCCAGCCTGCCGCCTGACGCAGGGCCTTGCCCGGCTCACTCATCACATGGGCTAAAAGGCCCGCACCCACCAAAAGAAGCAGGAATATATCATATAAAATGGCAGAACCTTTTTCACCAAAACTGCTGCCGCCGGGGAAGAGCCAGACAATCAGCAGAATAACAAGCCCTCCGGCGATGGCCCATTTCAAAAAGCCCCCACCCGGTTTGGCAGGGCCGCCCCGACCGGAATTCTTCTTACGGCGTTCATCCTTATCTTTTGGTGGCTGATCTTTTGGTGCCTGATCTTTTGGTGCTTGCCCCCAGGGGGAAGGTGTTTCATCCATTGTCATTTCCTTGGCTCATCCTCCACCATAGCCTTTTCCATATGGGCATAAAAGCCCCCAGCTTCAATTTAGGCACTATTTTTTTTCACGCACTGTAGCATATACTGCTATATAAAGACCTGAAAGGGAGAGGGAAAATATGCGGTGGTCCATTTTGACAGCCCGGATTATATTAATTCTGCTGGGCTTTAGCGGTATATCCGCCTTTTCAGCGCAAGCCGCCTGCCCTCATGCCATCGGCTGGATACCGGATAATCTGGAAACGCTTATTTCCGATCATGAAGCATGGCTCAATGAAGACCTGCCCCCCGACCCCCGTGACATCCGCCGGCTTAATTTGTGCCATGCGGATCTCAGCAATCTTGATCTTTCAGGCCGCGACCTGTCCCATGCCAATCTTGGCACCACCCGTCTGGTGGGGGTTGATTTTAACAACAGCCGCCTGTTGGGGGTAAATTTTGATGGCAGTTATATAGCCCGGAGCCGGTTTCAAAATGCCGACCTTGAGCGTGCGTCTTTACGCCACGTGGAAATTAGCCGGAGCAATTTCAATCATGCGTCCCTCAGACTGAGCCATTTTTCCGCCGCCCCCATCCACGATACAAGCTTTCGTTATGCCGATTTTGAAAAAGCCTCCATGCGGGGGATTTCCCTCGAGGATATTGACTTTACCGGGGCCAACCTGTCTTTGGTCAATTTTTATCAGTCCCGGATGACAAGGGTGAATTTTAATACCGCCGACCTGAGCCGTGCGAACCTCAACCGCACCTTTTTACATCAGGTGAATTTCAGGGACGCCTTTCTTTATCTGAGCCGGCTTTACAGTGTGAATATTGGCGAAGAGCGCCGCGACAGGCTGGATGAATTCTGTAAAAACCTCACCGCTGCCCGCGACTGGCAGCTCTCTTACCGCGATGCAAAACTTGCCTGTGGTGCCAAAATCCTGCCCGGAAAACATCCCCTTTCCGGCCGCTGATCCTCAAATATCCCCCGCTGGACAACTGTATAGAATTGTGGTGATTTTTAAGAATATCTCAATCTTATTAAGGGAATATGGCCCTAAATCAAGATAGGAACGAGGAAAGCGCCATGAGCGATATTGCCCTGAAACCGGAAATCATGGTCGCAAATAGCCAAACAGGCTGGTTGCGCAGCTCACAATTTGACCTTTTGTTTGTGCTGGGAACCGTTTTTATTGCCCTGGCATCGGGTATTATTGTTTTGGCCAACCCCGATTATTTTGGTCTGGTGCTGTTTCTCGATCTATGGTTTCTGGGCTATCATCATGTGATTGCCACCTATACCCGCCTGTGTTTTGACCGGGAAAGTTTCCGGCAGAATTATTTTCTGATCTTTGGCCTACCCATTGTGGTTTTTGCCGCAACATTGTTGATCGCACTGGGTGTTGGCGTGTGGACAATAACCAGTATTTACCTTTATTGGCAATGGTTTCATTATACCCGTCAGAGCTGGGGTGTGGCGCAGGCTTACCGCCGCAAGGCCGGAAAAGGTGTCACAGAATCAGAGCTGACTTCCAAGCTCGCCTTTTACCTGCTGCCGCTCTGGGGCATTCTTTATCGTTCATGGCAGGCTCCGGACACTTTCATTGGCGTTGAACTCAGGGTCATCCCGGTGGCTGAAATCCTGGTGGATGGTGTTGGAATTGCGGCCATACTTGCCTTGGCATTCTGGTTCTATCAAAGGGTGAAAGACTTCCTTGAGGGCCGCAGGCCCATCGCCCATACGCTTTATATGGTTTCCCATCACACTGTCTTTGCCACAGGCTATTTGTTGATTGAGGATATTACCTATGGCTGGCTTGTGATAAATGTATGGCATAACGCGCAATATCTGCTTTTTGTCTGGTTTTTCAACAGCAACCGTTACCGCCATGGCATCGACCCGAAAGCCCGTTTTTTATCCCTGATCAGCCAGCCCAATAAATGGATGCTCTATTTTGCTGTGAGCATGGCCATCACCTATATTTTTTATAATACAATTTCGGCCTTTGAAGAGCATTTTTACCTGATCGGCATTCCCTCTCTCATCATCATCTATCAGACAATAAACTTCCACCATTATGTGGTCGATTCCTTCATCTGGAAAATGCGAAAACCCCCCATGCAGAAAACCCTTGATCTGAATTCAGGGAACGTGCGGCAGGGCGGATAAAGATGCAGTTTTCCTCTGATTATTTCAGTTTCAGGAATAATCCCAAATCCATTGTTGAACTGGATGGGCTGCGGGCCATCGCCATCCTCCTTGTCCTGTGCCGTCACGCAGTCTGGCCGCTTTATAGTCAGGAAAAAAGCCTTTATGCCATCGGGGAATGGGACGTGATTATTCCGTTTCTCAATGGCTGGATCGGGGTGGATTTATTTTTTGTCCTCAGTGGTTTTTTGGTCAGTTTTCATCTGCTCAAACGCAATGTTGACGGTATTTTTCCTAAAATAAGTCAATATCTGGGTGGACGGGCATTGCGTATTATTCCATCCTATTTTGCGGTTCTGACGCTGGTTGTATTCGGCACGATCCCTTTATATTCGGTCAGTCCCGACTTTCTCGATATCAGAATATTATATCATCTGCTTTTTCTTCAGGATTATTATCCGGCCAATATTGTGGTCGCTTTCTGGTCTCTGGGCGTCGAAGAGAAATTTTACCTTCTGGCCCCCTTTCTGCTTTTATGGGCCATAGCCCAGAAAACACAGCTGAAGCGATATATTTTTCTGGCAACATTGGTTCTGCTGCCCCTTATATTCAGAACAATAACCACAGTCTTCTATTATCCGGAGATGATTTCTTACAATGATTTTTTCACCATATTCCGCAGCCCCTTCCATCAAAGTTTTGACGGGTTGGCAATCGGTGTCTTTTGTGCCTTTATCTATTCGGATCAGGCTAAAAAAGACCGAAAAATAACGCTGAAATGGGCCCAAAAAATATTCTGGATTTCTTCTGTACTCTTCGGCCTGCAACTTTTCAGCACCGAACTTTTGGGCCAAATTGGATGGTATCAGAAAATATTCCAGCCCCTGATCCTGTCGATCACTTTTGCGGGAATTTTGCTGGGGGCGATTTTTGGCGGCAGTCCAAAAAAGATTCTTGGCGCCGCTTTATTGCGGGTCATTGCACGAATAAGCTATCCGCTTTACCTGATCCACATTCCACTCCTCCCCCTTTCTCTGGCCTTAAGCGGTTTTCAGATCGGTGATGGCGGTTTAGCTTTTTGTCAGTTTCTGGCCGTGTTTTTTACCCTGTCAGGTATGGCAGCACTTTTCCTGCATTTTTCCATCGAAAAACCCTTCCTTCTACTGAAGGATCGAATGTGGTCCCTACCCCTGAAAAAAGTTCCCGTTATTTCCAAATAATTTCACCCGCCCCCGCGCTATTATCTCTGATCCATACTCTTCGCGTTGCGCTTGACATAATCCCTCCTCGATATTGTTCAAAAAAGAGATGTACTAAAAAGAAATGTTCTGAAAAAAAATAAAACTATGCCCAATCGCCAGCAAAGGATTGCCACAGTGAAATGGCGGCGATGGCGGCGGTGTCGGCGCGCAGGATTCGGGGGCCCAGGGTTATGGGAACCACGTTGGCCTGCTTCCTCAGCATAACACGCTCTTCTTCGGTAAAACCGCCTTCTGGGCCGATGAGAATAGCCCATTTTTTGGCATGATCCTGCCAGGCACCGGCCTCGTTAATGGCCCGGCCAATGGTATAACAATTCTGCCCGTCTTCCCCGGCTTCGTCACAGAACATCAACAAACGGTCTTCGGGCCAATTTGCCAGCATATCCCCGAGTTTGATCAATTCCGCCACCTTTGGCACCGTCATGCGTTCACATTGTTCGGCGGCTTCGATCGCATTGGCATTAAGGCGATCATGTTTTAATTTATCCAGATTTGTGCGTTCGGTAAGGATAGGGCGCATCAGTGAAACCCCAAGTTCGGTGGCCTTCTGGATCATATAATCGGTTCGGGCTTTTTTAATGGGGGCAAACAGATACCATAGATCGCCTTCAGGCTTCTGATCGCGCACTTTCTCTCGCACAGCAAGTCGGGCTTTGCCCTTGCCCACTTTGACCACTTCCGCCAGCCAGTCTCCCTCCCGGCCATTAAACAGGATCACACAAGCCCCCATTTTGACTCGCATCACATTGACCAGATAATGACCGCCATTGCCCTCAATCAAAAGATCAGTCCCGGCTTTCAGATCATTTTCCACATAAAGACGGATTTTGGCATTTGTATTCAGCATAATGGCCCTGTAAGTTATGATTTCAATGAGAGGATTATATAGGCTAAATGCAGAAAATCGACAATAGACTGGAACAAGCGCCAAAGGATACGGTGAAACAGGGCTGGGTAAACCGCCTGTCTCCCGACTTCGCCTGGCCTTATTTTCAGCTCATGCGCGCGGATCGGCCCATCGGCACATGGCTGCTTTTATGGCCTTGTCTCTGGGCCATTGCCCTTGCCAGCCACTGGCAATTTTGGGTGCCTGAGCATTGGCAATTTTATCTGCCGAATATTTTCTACCTTATTTTATTTTCTCTCGGTGCCTTTATCATGCGCGGGGCCGGATGTGTGATCAATGACCTGGCGGACCGAAAATATGACGCGATGGTGGAACGCACCAGGGGCCGCCCCCTACCCAGTGGCCGGGTGAGCGTGATGCAGGCACTAATCTTTCTGGCGGTATTATGCCTTTTGGGGCTTTTGATCCTGATCCAACTTAATATATTCACCATTGGCCTTGGGTTTTTATCGCTCGGCCTGATTATTCTTTATCCTTTTATGAAGCGCATCACCTATTGGCCGCAATTTGTCCTGGGCCTGACTTTTAACTGGGGGGCCTTAATGGGATGGTCTGCCGTAACCGGAGGACTTGAATGGCCTGCCTTACTGCTTTATGGCGGCGGTATTTTCTGGACATTGGGTTATGACACCATCTACGCCCATCAGGATAAAGAAGATGACGCGCTGATCGGTATCAAGTCCACCGCGCTGAGACTAGCGGAAAATACACCGCGCTGGATGATTTTCTTTTATGGCAGTGCCTTTATGCTGTTCACACTGGCCGGATACGGGGCCAATATGGGCGTTTTATTTTACGGCGGCTGTGTTTTTGCTGCCGCTCACCTGATCTGGCAGATTAAAAAGCTTGATATAAACGACGGGGACAAATGCCTGTGCCTGTTTAAATCCAACCGTGATTTTGGCCTGATCTTATTTCTGGCCATTCTCGGCGGTCATTTGGATATAATGTCGTTCTTTTCCTGAACCAGTTTCGCCATGAAATCTTCAATTTTTTTAAACTGAATAGATCGCTTGAATTTTTCCCGGTTTGGATTGTCCAGATTTTTACCCTTAGCCGTCATTTTCTGATCATAGGCATCGCGCAGATATCCGGCAATTTCGTCCGGGTCATTGGACAGGAAACCAAAATCATTATCGCGGATAATATCCGCCGCCTCCCCCGTGGTGCTGCCAATGGACAAAATCGGTTTGCCACAGCCAATATATTCAAACAATTTGCCCGCAATCACCCCGTCTTCCTTAGGATCATCCCAGCGCAGCAGCATAAGCAAATCCACCGTTTTTTGAATTTTAAGCAGTTCTTTCTGAAGGATATAAGGACTAAATTCGATAATATTATCAAGATTATATTTTTCAATAATCTCCGTTTGAATGTCATCAAGATCTTCCCTGCCATTGGGGGTGAAAAATAATATTTTGTAATTTTCAGCCGCCTTACCCAGTCGTCCCAGCGCCTCAAATAATGCCGAAGGATCACGCTTGCGGCCATAAAGAAGCCCTGCATAAATCAGCGTGATTTTTTCAGGATCAAAATCACCATCTTCCAGCACCTCAAAATCATGCGGGTCAAATCCATTCATGGCAAATTGAACCGGCTTGCTGCGGCATTTTTTCAAATGTTCCGCCCAGGTATTTGTCACCGTAATCAAGCCGGAACAATTCTTCAGCGCATGACCTTCGAGAAAACGATCCACCGCTCTTCTGGGGCCTGTTTCTGAATAATAGGCGTGATCTGACCATAGGTCGCGATAATCCGCCACCCACGGCACATCAATTATTCGTGCCAAACGGCTGGCCACCAGCAAGGGGGTAAAGGGCGGCACGGTGCAAAAAATTATATCAGGGCTCCAATGCTGGAACATTTCACGACCTGCCCGCACCGCCGATGGATACCAGCCAATAAGGTTATCGGGAACATTGGTCAGCCGACGGTATAATTTGCTGATCGCCGATTCTTTATAAGGAGAAGGATTTTGCGGTAAAATTTCCTTTTTATTGCCCTGGGATGAAATATTTTTGGTTTTTGGCCATAATGACTTTAGAAAACTTTTAACTTTCTCGGGAATGCTGTTTATATCGACAAAATCGACAAAATGGATTTTATCTTCTGAAATCTCCGGCACGAGGGTTTGTTCAAACTTTTCATAGCCCGGGGCCAAAACCCGGACTTCATGGCCATTATCCTCCAGATATTTACTGAGCTTATTCACCCTGCTGGCAGATGCTGGCGCATTGGGGGGGAAGTAACCCGAAACAATCAAAATTTTCATGTTTTTTCCCCATTCATTTTGAATATTCTGAACAAGGATAAAATCCCGCAAACTTCCGCTTCAAATTCAATATCTGTGATATCCTCACCATCAAGGATTCGTGATAATTCCATTTTATTGTCCCCATATTTATTCATGCCGGCTTTTACAGTCGTTGCTGATTTAATAGCCATTTTCTCAAGCCAAGGAATTTGTTCTTCCCGGTAGTGTCCACTGGGATAACAAAAATGTTCACATTTCTGCCCTGTCCATTGTTCCAGCCTTCTTCTGTTTTCCTCAATTTCTTCATAACATGCCGCATAAGATTTTTCCGGCAATCTATGATGATGTGTATGAAGCTCAATCTTCACACCATCACACTGCGCATAGGTGCCAATATGGGACGGGTCTGCCAACATAAACATATTCGCATCCAATATATCAGAATAATCCACCTGTAATATTTTGCATAACTTGCTGATATAAAAATTTATTTTATCCCTGTCGTCACTATCCCGCAAATATTGTTCGAGCTGAGCGATTATTGTCTTTATTTCCGCACCATCTCTGAGGTCAACCTTTTGTGAAATCGTCTCAATGTCTAATTCGGCCAGATCAAGATAATCCAACGGTGATTTCCAGATTATATAAGACAGAAGCACATCCAGAACCGGTATCTGTTTTTCAGCAAAATAGCTGGTCACATAAATAGTCACCGGGAAATTATACTTTTGTAATATTGGTACAGCCTTGCTAAAGGTTCCGTTCCAACCGTCATCAAAGGTAATAACCACCGCATTATCCGGTAGTTGCTGCTTATCCAGGGCCGCGACCGCCTGATTTAGACCGATCACCGGGTAATCAAGCTTCTTCAGCAAAGCCATACGTCGCTCAAACAAATCTTCCTGCATGAACAGCTTGCCTCTGAACTTATGTTCATCTCTGAAAGAAATACCATGATAGCAGAGAATTCTGAGATATTTGCGCGACAGACGACGGCTTATATAAAATAACCCGAGCCATTTCATTCCTGTCAGAAATAAGATTTTCAATAATCTCACGGCGCTCTCCTGAGAAGATTTCTGAGAGTATGGCGGGCTTCATAAAACCAAAGCCCTCTGTCACCAGGGAAATAACTGTCTGAAAAGACCCGGAATGAAATGCCAACCCAGACAAAATTAATCAGGGCCGCCATTTTTCGCATCAGGCTCTCATCCGGGTCTTTGATCAGAGACAAAAGATAACCCACTTCAAAACTCAGGCAACGGGCCTCAACCTGCTTTGCTTCTGGCAGTTTTTCTTCTTCAGCCAGTCCCAGATAATCATCCGTCAGCAGGCGGGGGAAATCCACATCCGCATAGAGACATAAATGTAAATATCCCCAGAAACGAAGGTTAATCTCAATCAGGGCAAACTTATCCGTTTGCGCATCCCAGCGATATTCCACCATCAAAGCCCCGTCCCATTTCAGGTGGCGCAATTTAACAATGGCATCTTCGAGCATTTCATCATGCTGCCATGTATGCCTTAAAGAGGCGACACCGCCCTTATGCGGCGTTTCATGGGCGGCTTTCATCACGTAATGGGCCTGAACCTCACCATCTTTCATCAAAAGATTAACTCCGGCCTTTTGTCCGGGAATATAAGACTGCATGATGAAAGCCGAATAATTTTGCGACAAAAGCTTTATCTGATGCAAGGCTTCTTGCACCGTATGAACTTTGATCACCCCGTCCCCATCGGCCTCCCTTTTGCCATGGGACGCGTCCAACTTGATAAAACAGGGGAAATCCATACCTTCCATATCTTTATCAACCGGCATATTTTCCCGTGTGATAAAGAGCAGATCCGGACAATGGGCCCTGACGCACTGATCATCCGATTGTGTTATGGCTTTAAAATAATCATATTTATTGATCATTTGATAAATCAGGCCAGCATCATTTTTTAACGGCAATAAGGGGGATAATTGATCAAACAGGGGCTGTATAGCCCATAAGAAACCCTCACTCGGGATGATCAGTTTGATATTATTCTCGCGGATATAGGCCTGAAGCCAGGGCAAAAATTCAGACCCCTCATAGGCGGGAGGCACGCATATTTTATGGGAAAATCCGGAATAAAAGCCCAGAGCATCCTCTTTTATACTCAGGGCATGAACCTTATAACCCGCACGCCCCAGTGAGCGTATCACACCAATCTGGCCCATGGCATGAACATCTGTGACAAGAATATGATAATTCCTTCTGTCCATGCTTATATTTTCTACTTTTTGATCCATAGACCCCAGTGCGCCCTGTTACATCTTTATAATTATTATAGGCCAATATTTAAGATATAACCCATTAAGATTTTACTAGCATCCACCTTAAAATATTTTTTAATAAAAAAGGGAGCCTGTGAAAGGCCCCCTTTTAAGAAATCTGTCCTCATGTCTTAACTCAACAAGGGTGCAATCACCAAAGATACCAATGCCATCACATTGATCAGAATATTCATGGACGGGCCGGAGGTATCCTTGAACGGGTCCCCCACCGTGTCACCGACCACGGCCGCGGCATGCACATCAGAGCCCTTGCCGCCATGATGGCCTTTTTCGATATATTTCTTGGCATTATCCCAGGCACCGCCTGCATTGGCCATCATCAGCGCCATCAGCACACAGCCAAGCAACGCGCCGCCCAACATACCGCCGAGGCTCTGCGCCCCAAGGCCAACTCCAACAAGAACCGGGGCCACAATGGCAATGGCTCCGGGAATGATCATCTTCTTGAGGGCTGCCGTGGTGGCAATATCCACACATTTTTCCGTATCCGGATCTGCGGTACCTTCCAGAAGGCCGGGGATTTCCTTAAACTGACGCCGGATTTCCACGATCATTTCCATGGCCGCATCGCCCACCGCCGTCATGGTGATGGATGCAATGAGGAAAGGCAAGGTGCCGCCAATGAACAGGCCGACCAAGACTTTCGGATCATCCAGCGCCAAAGAGAAACCCGGAATATTGGCCGATACCGTGGCCACAAAGGCGGCAATGATGCTGAGGGCCGCCAAGGCCGCAGCCCCAATGGCAAAACCCTTGCCAATGGCCGCTGTGGTATTGCCCAATTCATCAAGGCTGTCGGTAATGGCCCGGGTGTCTTCACCCAGTCCCGCCATTTCCGCAATGCCACCCGCATTATCAGCCACCGGCCCATAAGCATCAATGGCCATGGTAATGCCCACCGTGGCCAGCATGGCAATGGCCGCAAGGCCCACACCATACAGACCCGCGAATGTGGTAGAGGCAAAAATGATCACACAAATGGTCAACACCGGCACCACCACCGACTGCATGCCAATGGCAAGGCCGGTGATCATCACTGTCGCTGTTCCCGTTTCACCGGACTGGGCAATACGTTTCACCGGGCCACCCGCCGTATAATATTCCGTCACCAGACCAATGATGATCCCGCCCACAGCGCCGCAAATGATGGCATACCATTTCTGAATATCAATGCCGAAATGCTGGATCACAAAATAAGCCGCCGCGATGAAAAGAACCGCCGCACCAATGGTGCCGGTTCTGAGCGCTTTTTCCGCCGAACTGCCCGACATCATCTTCACCAGCATAATGCCAAGGATGGAACAAACCAGTCCCACAGAAGCCAGCAGCAAAGGCAAAGACATAAGGTCGGCTTTATTGGCCACATCCAGCGTGGCCGCCAGAGCAATGGTGGCGATCATGGAACCACAATAAGATTCAAAGATATCCGAGCCCATACCGGCCACATCACCCACATTATCACCCACATTGTCGGCGATCACACCGGGATTGCGGGGATCGTCTTCGGGAATACCCGCTTCCAGTTTACCCACAAGATCAGCCCCCACGTCCGCCGATTTGGTAAAGATCCCCCCACCCACGCGGGAGAAAAGCGCCACCGTTGAGGCCCCCATACCAAAACCGTGAATGGCTTCGGCATGTTCAGCCCCAAAATAATAATAGAGAAGCCCAAGCCCCAAAAGACCCAGAGAGGCTACACAAAGCCCCATAATCGACCCCCCGTAAAAAGCCACCATCAACGCAGAGGCTGCACCTTCCTCATGTGCGGCGGTGGTGGTTCTTACATTGGCCTTGGTGGCCGAAAACATGCCCAGATATCCGGCAATGGCACTGGCCACGGTTCCCGCGGCAAAGGCAATGGCGGTATAAAGTCCTAAAAAATAATAAAGGGGCAGGATGATCACAATATTAAACAGGAACAGCATTTTATATTCCCTGTTCATAAAGACCATGGCCCCTGAATGAATCTGGTCGCCGATTTTACGAACTTTTTCATCCCCTTCGGGATAACTGACCACAATACGATAAAGCAGGAATGCTACCAGCAATCCAATGCCGCCCAAAATGGGAGGGTATAATACTAAATCCGCCATAATTTCTCCTCAGACTTTCCTATATTTTGTAAAAAATTTATTTTTTATATTTTGAATTTTCCTTTTTATATTAAAGGGTAAAATCACGTTAAATCATCATCCGCCCCATGGCAAGAAACAAGCTTATAATATTTGTTGGCAAATATGATAATTTCACTATATTGCCCGTGAATGAAATTAACATACAACAGGTGAAGTCAAATGCCTCAGGTCAGTAAAATCAATGCGGGTCTTAATCCCCCCGAAGAAATCAACGTCATCATCGAAGTGCCCGCCGGTGGCGCGCCGGTCAAATATGAAATGCATAAACGCAGTGGTGCGCTTCTGGTGGACCGGATTTTGCACACCCCCATGCGTTATCCCACCAATTACGGTTATATGCCCCATACCCTGTCCGATGACGGCGATCCTTGTGATGTGATGGTTGTGGTGGAAGAGGCTCTGGTGCCGGGCTGTGTGATCCGCGCGCGCCCCATTGGTGTTTTGCTGATGGAAGATGAAGCCGGTTTTGATGAGAAAATTCTCGCCGTTCCCGATACAAAAACCGATCCCACCTACCGCGATGTGGCGTCTTATTCCGATCTTCCGGAAATTCTTTTGCACCGTATTCAGCATTTCTTTGAACATTATAAAGATCTCGAAGAAGGCAAATGGGTCAAGATCACAGGCTGGGAAGGCCCCGAGGTTGCCAAAAAACTCATTTCTGAGGGCATTGAACGTGAGAAAAATGCCCCCAAGGAAGACTGATCTTCTGCCCATCACTTTTATTAAAAGGCTCTCGAAAATTCGGGAGCCTTTTCTCTTTTAAATAACCTTTGTGCAAATCCTCTTTTGTTTTATAAACATGCCATGACTTATTCATCTCTCAGGGATTTTATCGCCCATCTGGAAAAACAAGGCCGACTGGTTCGGGTCAGCGAACCCGTGTCCACCGCCCTTGAAATGACCGAAATTCAAACCCGGGTTCTGGCCGAAGGCGGCCCGGCGATTTTATTTGAAAATGTCATCAAGGCGGATGGCACAAAAAGTGACATGCCCGTTCTGGTCAACCTGTTTGGCACGGTGGAACGGGTGGCCTGGGGCATGAACCGCGAAATATCAGAGCTTCGGGCTTTGGGCGAAACCATGGCATTTTTGCGTCAGCCCGAACCCCCCGGCGGTTTCAAGGATGCGATCAAAATGCTGCCGATCCTGAAACAGGCCATGAATGCCCGCCCAAAAACGGTCAAATCCGCGCCGGTGCATGACGTGGTTCTGACCGGGGATGATATTGATCTTCATAAACTGCCGGTTCAGGGGTGCTGGCCCGGTGAACCCGCACCGCTGATCACCTGGCCTTTGGTGGTGACCAAAGGGCCGGGCAAAGCCCGGGAAGATGATTTTAATCTGGGCATTTACCGCATGCAGGTCCTGAACAAGAATCAAACCCTGATGCGCTGGCTCAAACATCGCGGCGGGGCGCAGCATCATAAACGCTGGAAAGAGTTAAGTTCCGAACCCTTGCCGGTTGCCGTGGTGCTGGGGGCGGATCCTGCCACCATTTTGGGGGCGGTAACCCCGGTGCCTGAAACCCTGTCGGAATATCAGTTTGCCGGTCTGATGCGCGGTAAAAAGACCGAACTGGTGGATTGCAAGACCATCCCCATCAAGGTGCCCGCCACCGCAGAAATCGTGCTTGAGGGGCATGTGTCCCTGCAGGATTACCGCGATGAAGGCCCTTATGGCGACCATACCGGTTATTATAACAGTGTGGAAAAATTCCCGGTCTTCACGCTAAGTGCCATCACCATGCGCAAAGACCCCATTTACCTGAGCACGTATACGGGACGGCCGCCGGATGAACCGTCTGTATTGGGTGAAGCATTGAATGAGGTTTTCATCCCCCTGTTGCAGCAGCAATTTCCCGAAGTGGTGGACTTCTGGCTGCCGCCGGAGGGATGTTCATACCGCATCGCCGTGATCTCCATCAAAAAAGGTTATGCGGGACATGCCAAACGCATCATGATGGGCACCTGGTCCTACCTGCGGCAATTCATGTATACCAAATTCGTCATTGTGGTGGACGAAGACATTAATGTGCGCGACTGGAAAGATGTGATGTGGGCCATGTCCACCCGCATGGACCCGGTGCGCGATACCACATTGGTGGAAAATACCCCCATTGATTATCTGGATTTCGCCTCCCCCATATCGGGCCTTGGCGGGAAAATCGGTCTCGATGCCACCAATAAATTTGACGGTGAAACGGATCGGGAATGGGGGGAAATGATCCAGATGGATAAGGATACCATCAAAAATGTGGATGAAAAATGGGATCGGCTCAACATCCCCGGTTCGGGCAAAACAATCTGGGATCAGGAATGATCAGAGGTTTTATTTTTGCCGGGCTTTGACTTCATTGTCATAAGCATTTCGGGCCACTTTCATCAGATTGGACATGGATGACAGATGAATGTCGGCATCCTCTTTTGAGACTGATGAGGAAATTTTCTCCTGCGCTTCTTTCCAGTATTTCATTCCCTCTTCCACCGTTTTCAAACCTTTGGCCGTAAGCGAGATCAGCCTTTTGCGCCGGTCCCGGCCCACTTTCATCACAATTAATTTTTGTTTCTCCAGCGGTTTGAGGTTGCGGGCAACGGTTGAAGCATCCATAACAAGTTCATCGGCCAGGACACTGACCGTGACCTGTTCCAGATGCTGTAAGACCATTAGAATATTTAGTTGGGTTGAACGCAGTCCCATCGTATTGAGGGCATCATCATACAGCCTGGTTACAGCCCGCGCAGCGCGTCTTACGTTCAAACAAAAACATTCATCCAGATATTTTTTAACATCAATATTTTTATCGCCCATCATAGTATTCCTCTTAACAAAGTGCCCCAATTTAACGCCCAGCCTCCATAGATTACTCACTATGTTTATATACAATCAGAATATTTAATATAAGTCTAATATTCTAATATAGTAGAGCTTTATTACAACTTCAATCGAATACACTATAATGCCTTGGTCATATAAGACAATAACGTAAAACAATCCCGGATAGATTTGCAGGCATATACGCGCTTATGCGTAATATTTTTCAAAAAATTGGTTCAGGGAAAATATATTTGACAAAATTAAAAATCCCCTAGACCCCGCAGGGGCTTTTTCTTTATAAAAGAAGTGAATAATGACACTTATCCGAAGGATTCGAACAATGAGCAAGTCTGCCTCATCGCCCCAGATGCTGGAAATCATGGATGATCTGATTAAAAAGGCAACAAAGGCGGGTGCCAGTGCTGCTGATGCGGTCTATTTCTCGGGGAAATCCGAATCGGTATCGTGGCGACTGGGCAAGGTTGAAGATATTGAACGTTCGGAAAACAGCGATCTTGGCCTCCGGGTGATGGTGGGGAAGGATACGGCAAAAGCCCAGGCGATTGTATCGTCCAGCGATATGAGTACAGCCACCCTCGACCAACTGGTTGAACGCGCCCTTGATATGGCAAAAAACGCCCCCAGCGACCCTTATGCGGGTCTTGCGGATAAATCCTTGCTGCATCAGGGGGCGTTGCCGGAACTGGATTTACTGGATCAGACAATAATTCCCAGCGCATCCTTAAAAGATATGGCGCGGGAGACGGAAGATGCGGCAATGGCCATAAAAGGCATCACCAATTCTGAAGGCGCGTCTGCCGCCACCTCACAGGGGGAAATTGCCCTGGCCACGTCGGACGGCTTTGCCAGAACCTATCAGACCAGCAATTTTTCCCTGAGCATTTCCGTGATCGCCGGGGAGAATGAAAATATGGAACGGGATTATGCCTATAGCGCCAAACGCCATTTTTCAGACCTTGACCGCCCGGCCAACATTGGTCAGGAGGCTGCGGAAAAAGCCTTAAAGCGCATGGGGCCGAGAAAAGCCAAAACCTGCGAAGCGCCGGTCATTTTTGATCCCCGGGTGTCCCGCACCCTGCTCGGCCATCTGGCCGGGGCAATTAATGGCCAGTCTATTGCCCGCGGCACCTCTTTTCTCAAAGACATGATGGATCAGGAAATCTTCCCGCAAGACATTAATATTCTGGACGATCCCCATCTGTTGCGCGGCCCGTCTTCGCGTCCCTTTGACGGGGAAGGCTGCCGAAATGAAAGGCTTGAGATTATTCAGGACGGCATATTGCGCAACTGGACTTTGGACAGCAGCGCGGCCCGACAATTGGGCCTCACCCCGAATGGACGCGCCAGCCGCGGCACCTCCTCCCCGCCTTCACCTTCCTCCACAAACCTGTATATGGCAGCGGGGGAAGTCAGCCCGGAAGAATTAATGGCCGATATAAAATCCGGCCTTTATGTGACCGACCTGATTGGCATGGGTGTCAATGGCATTACCGGTGATTATAGCCGCGGTGCCGGTGGCTTCTGGATCGAAAACGGCAAAATTGCCTTCCCGGTAAATGAGATCACCATCGCCAGCAATCTGAAAGACATGTATAAAAACCTCAGCGCCGCCTCTGACCTGGAATTTAAATATGGCACCGACGCACCAACCCTCAGAGTCGAAAACATGATGATCGCCGGATCATAAGGCGCTGGCTTTATGTTTGGTTTACAAGATTATAAATGCTAGCATATTATGGATATTGAGGATGCATATGGGGGTAATCAATGGGTATCACAGCCAGAGCCGAAAAAACTATTTCCGAAGGTCATCTTGACCTGTCACAAGGCACCTTCAAAGGCAAAAATTCAAATTCCACCATACCGGCCCGGCGACGGGGGAGCGGAAAGTGATGGAGTTGGGGGGGGAATTAGATCATTGAAGCAGAAATTTGGTTGCTTTCTACATTCAAAGAAAAAACGTTATGCTATAAGTGGTGTTTTACTGGTATTGTTTCTTTATGCTGGGGGATATTTCGGATTTGTCTTACTTTATAGTTTTAATGTGAATTGGCATGGAGAACTTCGATATAACTCACCCATAATTTTTGCTGTGGAGAGATCGGTATTTCTAGAAAAAGATGATCTAGGGCGCCCTTTAAGACGTGGAAAAAAAGGTGGACCACGATTATGTGCTCAAGGTGAAATGAAAAGTTATTCCGCAGCTCTTTATGGTGAGTGTATTATTGTTGGCTGGGCTCCATCCAAATGGTGTCATAGTTATGCTATATATTCTCCAGAATGCCGCTCAATTACTGTAAGTAGAAAAACATGGGAAGATGAAGAAATTCGTCAACGTATTCTATATGCGGCTCTTCACCCATGTGAATTTTTAATTAATGTGGATAAAGTTGATAAAGAAAAGTTTTCTCAGATTATGCGAAACAGTCCAAAGTTGTATGGATATGAAGCTAAAAGTATTCGAATGCATAAAAAACATTGGGTTGATGCCGGGTGTGATTTTTGGCCCTTAAATACAGTGTTTTTCCAGATTTATGAACAAGATAACCTCTTCAATCTTAAAAGCCATAAGCCACTGATGGTTTATCAAGCTTATCTCGACAAGAATAGAATAGAGGGACGATATGCTAGGTTATAAAATTATTATAAATCATTTTTCAGGAGGGTCTTCGGGTCACTGGAATGTAACATTGATTCTACTCTGACCCCATTGATTCATTGTTTTCAACAAACATAAATACGCTTCAGAGATTGCATCTTCTGCCTCACTCCTGATATGCTGACCGGTGTAATTACACAGAGATGGGCAGGCTTGGTCATCATAGTCAATAAATCGGATCAGCAAGGTTAGGCATATGAAGTTTTCACGAAGAGATTTTTTGAGTTATGGCGGCATCGCGGCCCTCGGCGCTTTAAATTTTACGGGCAGCAATCTTGCATTTGGTGCCACAAAAAACTGGGTGGAAAAACCATCCATGCCCATGCCAATGCAAGAAATCTATCCGGCTGTCTTTGGGGATGAAATATATGTTGGGGGTGGTTTTGTCCAAAGCAGCAAACCTGCCTTTGCCAGCTATTCGCCATCACAGGAAACCTATATCTATAATCCTGAAAGACGTTTATGGAGACAAGGCCCCACCCTACCCGAAGCCCGCCATCATTTAGGAATGGTCAGCAATCGTTCAACTTTATTTGCCATCGGCGGTTTTTATGGTGTTAAAGGCAATGCATGGCAACTAAGAAATACCGTATTCACATTAGCGAAAAATGGCAAAGAATGGTCAAATGGCCCCATGTTGCCCTCCCCTCAGGCAGAATCTGTATATGGCATGATTGAAGACAATATTCATGTGGTAGGGGGCAAAAGACCAGAGCCGGAAACGGGGCAGGTAAAAGATACAAACAAACATTATATTCTGCTGCAAAATGAACATTGGGAAGAAGCCGCGCCCGCATCAATGATCCGGAATTCCGCCGCTGGCGCCGTGATCGGTGACAGATTTTATGTTGTCGGAGGAAGGGGTTCGGGCAGCTATCACCTGAATAATAAATTCATAGAGGCTTACGATCCCAAACACGATAAATGGGAAAGCCTGAAACCCGCCCCCTTTGCCGCAGCAGGCCACGCGGCCACCGCACACGACGGTAAGCTTTATATTTTTGGTGGAGAAATATTTGGTCCCGGCGCCAATTGGAAAACCGGAAAAGTCTATTCAAATGTTTGGTGTTATGACCCGCATTCAGATGAGTGGAAAGAAGAATATGCAATGCCGCAAAACCGGCATGGATTAGGGGCGGTTACGCTGAATGATAAAATCTATATTCTCGGCGGCGGCCAGCAATCCGGCCCCCGCAGCATACTGTCTTCCGTCTATTCACGATAATTGGTTCGGGGCTAGATGAAGAATAATTCATTTACTCTGGCCCAACTTATTATTGATACAACCATAGTTTATGTTTGGTGTACAGGATTATAAATGCTACCATAATACGGATATTGAGGGCGCATATGGGGGGCAAATCATTGCAAAAAATATTTCCATTATTTCTTATCTTATTTTCTGTTTTGTCCTTTCAGGCCAAGGCGGGTGAATTGAAGCCCGGCACGGAATTTCAGGATTGTGAAGATTGCCCGGTGATGGTGGTGATCCCCAAGGGGGAGAATATGTTGGGTGATCGGCCTTATGACAATGAATTCAAAACAACGGTGAAGAACCCGCTTCGTAAGTTTGTTGTGGAAGAGAATTTTGCCATGAGCAAGTTTGAAATCACCCGCAAACTGTTTAATATTTGTGTTCTGGATGGGGCTTGTGAAGGAGAAAAACATCCCGTCATTGTGTTCGAAAAAGACGGAAAACAATACCGTCATGTGGCGATCGATGACCCTGGTAAGACGGAGGTTTTTCCAATACCTGTTTCCTGGCTGGATGCCAAAAAATATGCTGACTGGTTAAGTAAAAAAACCGGTCGCAAATACAGATTGGCTTCCGGTGATGAATGGGAATATGCGGCACGGGGCGGTACAAAAACCATATATTGGTGGGGGGATGAATTTAAATTTGATCATGAATATTGTCGTGATTGTGTGGTTTATAAAATAGAAAACAGACGGTTATCCCGCGGTACTTATATGCCCGCTGGTTTTTTTAAGGAAAATCCTTTCGGACTTTTTGATATGCTCGGCAATTTAAAGGAATGGGTCGATGGGTGCAGGTTGATTAAGATTAGGGAAATTGATGGTACGGATCCCTCAAACTGTCGCTTCAGAATGACAGTGGGGGGGGGATATTATTTATCAAAAAAATATAGCCGTCCACGTAAACCTGCTTTGGCAGATGTTCAGAATAAAAATATTAAAGCTGCAATTCGTTTGGTTGTTGAAATTAACTAGAGAAAAATTGAAATTACGGCACCTCACCGAAACCCAAACCATTCAAACACAAAAAGCCCAGCCATCACGGCTGAGCTTTTTTATAATCACAGGACTTTTATTCTAGAAAGAGGCCCCCACGGAAAAGACCACGGTGGCATCTGCCAGATCATTGCCTGAAAAATCATTGACGGCGATATCCGTATCAATATAGGTCACGGCAAAATCGAGGCCTTTATACGCCACGGAAGCGCCGAAGCTCCAATCCAGTTTATTGTCGAAAAAACCATCCTCATAACCCAGGCGCGCGGTGAGGGTGATGGGGGTGTCGGGGATGGCGGCTTCCAGGTCGGTATAGATATAAATATTATCCTGATGGCCCGTATTTTCCGAGGAGAAATCATAAGCCATGCCCACCGTGGCTGAGGCCACCCCGAGGTCAACCCCCACAGAACCATAAAGCTCAAAATAATCCACATTGCTGCCGCCGGGATAATGATAAAGCAAGCCGCCCACATCAAAGGTGAAACCCTTCACCTCACCGCTATAACCGGCATAAATATCCTGTTCAATGGAAGAGCCGCCGAAATCGGAGATATTGGTTGCCCACGTGCCCACGTAAAAGCCGCTGTCATGGCTCCAGTCAAGACTGCCCTGCAAGGCAAAACCTTCATTATTCAGGGAAACACCACGGAAACGGTAATCATTCATCATGGCAACACTGGCACTAAATGTGCCGCCAAAAGCCTCTTCTTCCGCCTGTGCGGTGAAGATATTCGTCATCATCGCAGAACAGGCCACAGAGGTTATGAGCATCAACTTAAGTTTTTTCACGTTTCTCTCCTAATTATCAGATTATCATTGGCTCTTTTGAGCTCGGTATATCCTATTATTCAAGTTGCATGCCAACTTTTGTTCAAATTACAGGCTTTTAATGATGACTCAAATGCTTAGCCGCTTTTTTCAGAAAAAAAACTATAGATTGAATAAGGCCCCATTAGGGCCACTGCAAATTAAATCACCAGAAAAAAACATAAAGGGTCTATTTTCTAGGCAATCTTATCAGATCAAAAAGCCCGGTCTTCCGTAAAATTCATCCCAGCTGTCTTGAATAAGAAATCTATTGCCCCAACACAAGGCCCGGATTTAAGCGTTCTGCGTACCAGTTGAGGCCCCAGTGCAGATGGGGGCCGGTGGCGCGTCCGGTGGCGCCGACGGCGCCGATAATATCGCCCTGTTTTAAGCGCTGTCCCGGTTTCACATCAATGCGGCTCAAATGGGCATAGACCGTATTGATGCCATAACCATGATCGATGATCAAAGTATTGCCTGTATAATAAAGATCATGAACCATGCTGACCACACCGCCGAGCGGAGCTTTGACCGGACTGCCTTCAGGCACCGCAATATCCATGCCGCCGTGCGGGCTTTTGGCTTTGCCGTTCAAAATACGGTGATTGCCGAATTTTCCACTGATGCGCCCCTTCACCGGCCAGATAAACTTCTTCATAAAATCACGCAGGTCACTATCCTTTTTGCGACTGTTTCGCACCCGGGCGCTGTCTTCCTGAATACGGGCCAGGACTTCTTTGGGCGGGGTCACCATCTTCGGCGGCAGGCCGTCAATATGCTGCACATCATAGGTTTGTTTTTTCACAGACAATCTTTGATGAAGGATATTTCCATCCCTTTGCCTGACCTTAAAGCGGGCCATGGCCCCCTGTTTCCAGTTCAGCCCCACCACAAAATGACCATCCCCGGTGGTTCTGAGCTTTTTATCCCCAAACCAGACCTCGGCCCCGGCCTCAACCTTGCCCACATACAGGCCGCCCTGCGTTAAACTTTCCGGCAGCCCCAGTTTATTTTCTGCCCGCGCCGTGGAAACCATCAGCAGCAGCAATATCATCTTCAACATAATTTTCATAACAAACTGCCCTGCCGGTCATCTCCTTTTTCAGGCCTTTTTTTAGGTCCTTTTTTAGGCCCTTTTTCAGGTTTTTTCTTTTTTTTCGCTGGGGCAGAGGTGCCACCCACGGCCTGTGCCGTAATATGGCCATCCTTCATTTCAATATCCAGCCTGTCATTGGTGGAAATCATGCCCGCTGCGCTCAGGGCATTGCCTTTGGCATCGCGAATGACCGCAAACCCCCGCTCCAGAACACTTTTATAATTAAGGCTGTCAAAAAGGCGTGAGGTCGCCTCATACCCCCTTGTCTTATCATCATAAATCCGCGAAACAGCCTGTGGCAGGCGGGCGCTTATTTGTTCTAACCTCTGCCCCTCCCCCTCAATATCCCGCAGCAACATTTCAGGCCGCAACAGACGCGCGGCATTTTCCAGCTTCATTTCACACCGTTCCGCCAGTCGCGATAAGGCCCGGGGCAGCCGTTCGCCCATTTCGTCCAGGCGCTGACGATTAAGCGAGAGAAGGTCGGCCGGTTTGGGCAGGCCGCGGCCCAGGTCTTCCACCCGGCGGGTTTTTTCCGCAAGCATGCGGCGCATGGATTTTTCCAGACGGTTTTCCAGATCCCGCACCGTATAGATCAGGTCTTCACGCACCGGCACCGCCTGTTCCGCCGCCGCCGTTGGGGTGGGGGCGCGCAGATCGGATGCATAATCAATCAGGGTGGTATCGGTTTCATGTCCCACGGCGGAAATGATCGGAATGTCACTATCCGCCACCGCACGTACCACATTTTCCTCGTTAAAAGACCAGAGATCTTCCAGCGATCCGCCCCCGCGCGCCACAATCAGCAAATCCGGACGCGGCATCTGCTCTGTGCCTTGCATGGCATTAAAGCCGTTAATGGCCTCACTGATCTGACGGGCCGCCCCTTCCCCCTGTACCAGAACCGGCCACACCAGAACCCGGCGGGGAAAACGATCCGACAGGCGGTGTAGGATATCGCGGATCACGGCCCCGGTGGGGGACGTGACCACACCAATGACTTTTGGCAAAAACGGTATGGGTTTCTTACGCCCGCCTTCAAACAGGCCTTCCGCGGCCAGTTTCTTTTTGCGTTCTTCCAGAAGCGCCATCAGCGCCCCGGCCCCGGCCACTTCCATACGTTCGATCACAATCTGATATTTGGACCGGCCGGGATAGGTGGTAAGCTTGCCGGTACAAACCACTTCCAGCCCGTCTTCAGGCCGGAAGCTGAGCCGGGCCGCCACCCCTTTCCACATCACCGCATCCATCACCGCCTTTTCATCCTTCAGCGCCAGATAGACATGGCCGGAGGCCGCCCGTTTAAGACCGGAAATCTCCCCCCTGAGTTTCACAAAACCAAATTTATCTTCCACAAGTCTTTTCAATGCCTGCGACAATTCGCTGACGGAAAATTCCGGTGCATTGCTGGGTTGTTGTTCAGAAGAATAAGGATATTCAGCCATAGGGATCTTGGACCTGCACGTTTCTATTGTTTCTTACGCATCCTATGCTACAAGAGGGACGATTTTATATAAAGGATAAAAGTGATGAATATTCTGCTGATTGGATCGGGCGGGCGCGAACATGCGCTTGCGTGGAAAATTAATCAAAGCCCCCTGCTGGACACCCTCTATGTGGCACCGGGCAATGGCGGCATGCAGGATTTGGCCGAAAATATCACCCTTGATATGACAGACCAGAATGCTGTGGTGGCATTTTGTCGGGATAAAAACATCGCTCTTGTGGTGATAGGCCCCGAAGCCCCGCTGGTGGATGGTCTGGTGGACCGGCTTGAAAAAGAAAATATCAAGGCCTTTGGCCCCTCGGCGGCGGCGGCCCAGCTGGAAGGTTCCAAGGGTTTCACCAAAGACCTATGCGCCAGATATAATATTCCCACCGCCGCCTATGGCCGTTTCAGTGAAGCGGCCCCGGCCAAAGAAATGGTGGCCCGCATGGGACTTCCCATTGTCATCAAGGCGGATGGCCTGGCAGCGGGCAAAGGGGTGATCATTGCCGAAAGCATGACGCTGGCCAATGAAGCCATTGATGACATATTGGGCGGCCAGTTTGGCGCCGCCGGGGCAGAACTGGTGGTGGAAGATTTTCTTGAAGGCGAAGAAGCCAGCTTCTTTGTCCTGTGTGACGGGCATAATATCCTGCCCCTGGCCACCGCCCAGGATCATAAACGGGTTGGTGAAGGTGACACGGGCCCCAATACCGGCGGCATGGGGGCCTATTCCCCCGCCCCGGTCATGACGGATGAAATGACCCGCCGCACAATTGACGAGATTATCCGCCCCACCGTGGCGGGCATGAAGGCCGAAGGCATGCCTTTCAGGGGTGTGTTTTTTGCTGGACTGATGATCACAAAAAAGGGCCCGGAACTGATCGAATATAATGTGCGTTTTGGTGACCCGGAATGTCAGGTGCTGATGATGCGCATGAAGTCCGACATTCTGCCCGCCCTGATGGCCTCGGCCACCGGTGATTTAGACAAAATTGAGATGGACTGGCTCGATCAAAAAGCCCTCACCGTGGTCATGGCGGCCAACGGTTATCCCGCGTCTTATGAAAAAGGCAGTATAATCAGCAACCTGAATCAAATTGATGATGAAAATACCATTGTCTTTCATGCCGGAACCAAACGTGACGCAGACAAGACCCTCGCCATTGGCGGGCGGGTCTTAAACATCACATCTTTGGGTGAGAGTGTTTCAGAAGCCCGGGACCGTGCCTATGCGGCGGTGGATAAAATCCACTGGCCCGAAGGTTTCTGCCGCCGCGACATCGGCTGGCGCGCCATCGCACGGGAAAATCGCTAAAGAAATATATCACCGTCATTTTTAATTGTTACAGTTTAGTTGCATATTTGTGACAATAATGGAATCATGCGCTCAGGATTTAGCAACTGATTCTGGAAAAGAAAAATGACAAATATTTCTTCGTCTCAAGGGATGGCGAGCCAATCACAGGAAAATCTGGCTTTTCGTATCTTTCAATGGCTGTTGATTGCCTTCCTGGTCTATCTGCTGATCACTGCCGTGGGCATGATCGGCAGCGGCTTCAAGGGGGCCACCAAGGGCCAGGCCATGGAATTATTCGCCTTTGCCACCAACCCGTTCATGGGGCTCATGGTGGGGGTGATCGCCACCTCCCTGATCCAGTCCTCCTCCACCGTCACATCGATCATTGTCGGGCTGGTGGCCGGGGGACTTTCCGTGGAAATGGCGGTTCCCATGGTCATGGGGGCCAATATCGGCACCACCATCACCAATACCATCGTCAGCCTCGGTCATGTGGGGCGGAAAAAAGAATTCAGGCGGGCCTTTGCCGCCGCCACGGTGCATGATTTTTTCAACCTGATGGCTGTGGTGATCTTTCTGCCCATTGAAATCATCTTTCACCCCTTGCAGAAAATTGGCGGTTATCTGGCCTCTTCTCTGGTGGGTGGGGACAATCTCAGCGTCAAGGGTTTTAACTTTATCAAACCCATCACCAAACCCGTCATCGGTGAATTCAAGGCCTTTGCCCACTGGATTTCCGAACCTGCGGGCAATGTAATCCTGGTCATACTGGGAATATTGGTTATCTTTTTATCCATCATTTTTGTCGGCAAGCTGCTGAAAAAACTGATGGTGGGCAGTGCCAAGAAAATCATGCATTCCGCCATCGGCAAGGGGCCCGTCACCGGCATTTTTTCCGGCTCTATTGTCACGATATTGGTACAATCCTCTTCCACCACCACCAGTTTGATGGTGCCCCTGGCAGGAAACGGGATTTTCCGGCTTAAGCAGATTTACCCCTTCACCCTCGGGGCCAATATCGGCACCACCATCACAGCCCTTCTCGCCGCCACGGCCATTTCCGGTGAAACCGCGGTTCTCGCCCTGCAAATCGCACTGGTTCATCTGGTTTATAACAGTACTGCCGTTGTCCTGATTTATGGCATAAAAAACCTGCGCAATCTGCCCATACGCGGCGCTTTATGGCTGGCAAATGTTGCGGCGAACAAAAAAATATATGCCCTGGCCTATCTATTGGGTGTATTCTTTGTGGTTCCAGGCCTGATGGTTCTGCTTTATCAAACATTCGTTTAGGGAGAATATAATGGAACAGGAAGATTTCTCATCACTGCCCCGTAAAAAACTGAAAAAACTGATCAGGGAAACCCGTGAAACCCTTGAACTGCTTCAGGCGGAAATGGACAAACGCAAAATAGACAAGCAGCACAAAAGTGTTGATCATATGGAAGAATATTTTGAGGATGCTGAACATAACCTCAGCAATATCAAAATCTTTTTCCAGAAAATGATTCAGGAAATGAAAAAAGACTAGGCTCCTAAATCATACAGAAAAGAAAAACACCCCGATCAGGCCGGTCGGGGTGTTTTTCTTTGATAGTCGTTTTCTGTTAAGCTTATTGTGAAAATTATAAAGGTGTATCGGCCTTTGTTTGTGACACGATATGAATATCCCTTTGGGGATAGGGGAATTCAATTCCATTGTCTTTAAACTTGTTCCATATATTCAGATAAACCTCGCTGGCAATATTGGACACGCCATTTTTGGCATCGCGGATCCACATGCGCAGTTCAAGGTCAATGGCATTATCGCCAAACCCTTTGATGAGAACCTTGGCCTCTGGTTCATCCATAACCCTCTCGGCCTCATTGGCGGCTTCAATCATCAGCGCCATGGCCTTTTCCAGATCACTTTTATATGAAATGCCCACCGGAAGATGCCGCCGGATCAGACGGTTGGAAAAAGTCCAGTTGATCACCGTCTGGGTGACCATATCCTCGTTTGGAATAAGATGTTCACGCCCGTCCCGCGAAATGACCGACGTATAACGACCCGCCAGTTTATTGATACGCCCGTAAGTCCCCGAGATTTCCACCACATCGCCGGGTTTGATGGAACGGTCCATCAGCAAAATCACGCCGGAAATAAAATTGGAAACCACTTTTTGCAGACCAAAACCCAGACCCACACCAATGGCACCGCCAAAGACTGCAAAGACAGTCAGGTCAATGCCCACGCTGGAAACCGCAAATAAGAAGGCGATCGACACCAGTAGAATACGGATCATTTTACTGAGAAGAACCCGGGCGGAAGGATTGACTGTGGGCAGTTTTTTTAACCATCCTTCACTTAAAGAAGCCAGAAAGAACGCCGCCCACAGCAGGAAAATCAGGCTCAATATCCCGGTGATCACATCAAGGATGCTCACTTGACCTTCGCCCACGGAAAAAGAAGTCTGATCCAGCAGGTTTAAGAAAGGCACCAGCAGGCCAACAATATTCAGGGCCGCCAACCCCCAGGCCACCAAACGGACAATACGGGCAATTTCGCGGCTTTCGATCAGATTGGTGGCAATGCGGATGACAATCCAGACAAAAAGCAAACTGACGGCGGTGCGCAATACGTAAATATCCTGTTCCTGCGCCGCGGCCACCTGTTGCACGATCAGCAAAGTAATCAGCCATAATATCGGCACATAAAGGGGCAGGAGATAAGGTTTGATCTTCTGATAATAGCTGTATTTTTCAAGTTTGATGCGGCTGTCGGGTTTCAGCCAGGAAACCATGGCCCGGCTGAACAGCAATAATAGGATGATTGCCCCGAATTGTATCAGGCTCTGATAGGATAAAATCTCCACCTCTGCCCATGACAGAAATTGCGCCAGCAAAGCTTGTGCTTTTGTGATCAGATCATTCATATTTATATCTTATGACTGAAAGTGACATAATTAAAGAATTTTATCTTTTTGCGCGAAAAAACTGCCTTAACATACGGGCGGATTTTTGCTCTCCGATCCCGCCATAGACTTCCGGCTTATGATGGCAGCTCGAAGACTGGAAGATACGCGGGCCATTTTCCACCCCGCCGCCCTTTTCATCCCCAGCCCCAAAATAAAGCCTTCGGATCCGGGCAAAGGAAATGGCCTGGGCGCACATGGGACAGGGCTCCAGCGTCACATAGAGATCACAGTCCCCAAGACGCTCACTTTGCATAATTTCACACGCCTTGCGGATCGCCAGTAATTCCGCATGGGCTGTGGGATCATGATCCGTCACCACCCGGTTGGAGGCCATGCAGATCACCGCGTCCGTGGCCGTATTGACGATGACGGCCCCAACCGGCACTTCCCCCTTTTGCGCCGCCCTTTGTGCTTCTTCAAGGGCCAGATCCATATGTTTATTGATCATGATTTTCATAAAGGCGATCCTGCTTTGATTTTTGGAACAGATCAAGATAATAATACAAAGATTGCATTTTTGAATTTTAAGCCTAAAGTGCGCCTCATGACTGATGAAAATTCTGAAAAAAATACACCTGATGCAAAAGCCGCTGAGCCACGGGCAGAGCGGATCGCCAAAATGCTGGCGCGGGCCGGTGTGGGATCACGCCGGGCGGTAGAACGCATGATTGAGGCTGGCATGGTCAAAAAGGACGGGGTTAAAATCACCTCCCCCGCCACGCTCATATCAAGCGTGGAAGGCATCAGCGTGGACGGCATGGAAGTCAAACCCGCCGCCCCTACCAAACTGTGGAAATATCATAAACCCGCAGGCCGGGTCACCACCTATTATGACCCCGAAGACAGGCCCACAGTCTTTCAGGCCATGCCATCCAACATGCCGCGGGTTCTGTCCGTGGGCCGGCTTGATTTAAATACCGAAGGCCTGTTGTTGATGACCAATGACGGGGAATTGTCGCGCTGGCTGGAATTGCCGGATACGGGTTGGCTTAGAACCTATAAAGTGCGCTGCCATGGTTATTTCGACCGGGATAAACTGTTTCAGGTTAAAAAGGGTGTTACCATAGGCGGGGTTTCTTACCGCGGGGTGGACATCGATATTGACGAAAAACGTGAAAAATCAAATATCTGGCTCACCATCGGCATCCGCGAAGGCAAAAACCGCGAGGTGCGTAAGCTTCTGGAATATATCGGCCTGCAGGTCACCCGCCTGATCCGTCTGTCTTATGGCCCCATTGAGCTGGGCAAGCTTGCCCGTGGTGAAGTGGTGGAAATTCCAACCGCCGACCTGCATCAATATTGCAAAGGCTTTTTTGAGGACAAAGGGCTTGAGCTTGACGTGCCGAAGGAAAGCCCCAAGCCCAAACCCGCCAGCGGCTGGGCCAAAGCCAAACCGAAAAAAAATGCCCGCCGCATCAATAAGAAAAGGCGCGATCCCAAGAAAAAAGCCGAACAGGGGCTGGACAGGGAATCCCGTCAGCAGAGAAAACCAAAGGCTGGATCACCTTCTGAAAAAAATGAGGCCACTTCTGGAAAAAATGAATCCCCTTCTGGGAAAAATGAATCCCCTTCTGGGAAAAAAACAGGCCGCCATAAAAACAGTGGCAGAAAATGAGAATCATCGGTGGGCAGCATCGCGGGCGTAAACTCATAAGTCCCGCTTCAAATCATGTCAGGCCCACATCTGACCGAATGCGCGAAACCATTTTCAATATTCTTTCCCATGGGCCTGTGGCCTTGCAGGGTGCGCGGGTTCTGGACGTTTTTGCCGGCACCGGGGCATTGGGGCTGGAAGCATTGTCCCGTGGTGCGGCCTTTGCCACATTTGCCGACAAAGACATAAGATCCGTAAAACTTGTCCAGGAAAATATCAAATCCCTTAAACTGGAAGACAATACAGCCATCAAACGCCTGGATGCCACAAATCTACCGCCTTCATCCGAGCAATTTGACCTGATTTTTCTTGACCCGCCCTATCATCAGAATTTGATTGAGCCTGTCCTTCTATCTTTGAAAAACGGGCATTACCTCGCCCCCCATACGATGCTGGTGATTGAATGTGGTGCCGATGAAGTCTTTGAAATGAGTGAAGGTTTCTCACTTTATAAAGAAGATACCTACGGTCAGGCCAAATACAGCTTTTTCGAATTTCTTGCCTGAGGTTTAGATTTCCCTCCAGATAAAATGATCATCAATAGCTATTTACAACTTATTAGTTTGAGGCTATCATATCTATACACTTAAAAATTGTATAACAATATTAGGGGTAAAGTTATGCCAGTAGACAGTAATCTTTTTGATCCAAATGTTTATACCACCACAATGGAATACGAATATTCAGGTCTGATCAATGCGTTATGTTATCTTCATCAGGAAATAGAGAAAGAGGGGCTCGAAGCCGCCTCACTACACCTGAAAATTGCCATAGCGGAATTGAAGGAACACCGCCTGCCCATTGCCAAATCTTCCAGAAAAAAGAAAGATAAAGCATCTTGAATATTAGCTTCAAAATATTAGCAGTAAAAAATTAGCTGTAAAATATTATCTGCGGCCAAATAATTTTTCAATATCGGATAATTTTAATTCCACATAGGTGGGGCGGCCATGATTACATTGACCGGAATGGGGGGTGGCTTCCATTTCCCTGAGCAGGGCATTCATTTCGCTCATGCTCAGGCGCCGCCCGGCCCGGACACTGCCGTGACAGGCCATGGACGAACAAACCGCTTCCAGACGTTCTTTCAGAGCCAAAGCCTGATCAAGTTCCATCAATTCATCCGCCAGATCCCGCACCAGCCCTTTGATATCCGTATCGCCCAACAGGGCCGGGGCTTCGCGCACCACAATGGCGCCTTCGCCAAAAGCCTCCAGAACAAGCCCCAGTTCCCCAAGCTCTGCCACGCGCATCATTAAACGGTCCACCGCCGTCTGTTCCAATTCCACAACTTCGGGAATCAACAGGGCCTGACGCGGCACCAGATTTTCTGCCATATGATTTTTCATACGTTCATAGACCAGCCTTTCATGGGCCGCATGCTGGTCGGTGATAATAATGCCATCGTCAGTCTGTGAAATGATATAGGTTTCATGCAACTGGCCTCTGGCCGCGCCCAATGGATAAGACGTGACCTCAGGCTCATCCGCAATTGTTTCAGCTTCCTCCGCCCGCCCCATGGGGGCAAAGACCTGTCCTTCCATATTAAGCGGGTTTTGATAAGCCTCAACCCGGTCTGCCAGTCCCGGCGAATAGGGTTGCACAGGTGGCGCAGATGCATAAGACGTATAAGCGGCTTTTCCCGCCGTCTGAAAAGCCCCCAGAGCCTGCCCCGCCACTGTTGTGGAGGCCCGATGTCCGGCCTCGTTCAAAGCCTTTCTTAAAGAAGAGACAATCAGGCCGCGAATATGACCGCTGTCCCGGAAACGAACCTCGGCTTTGGCGGGATGAACATTCACATCCACCGCCTGTGTGGGCAGTTCCAGAAAAAGCGCCAGAACCGGATGACGGTCCCGGGCCAGATAATCCATATAAGCCCCCCGCACGGCCCCGGTGAGCAATTTATCCTTCACAGGCCTGCCATTGACAAAAAGATATTGTTGCTGGGCATTGCCACGGTTATAGGTGGGCAGTCCGGCATAACCGGTGAGTTTAATGTCTTCGCGCAGCACATCAATCTTCAGGGCATTTTCGGCAAATTCCGCCCCCAATATGGCGCTCAGCCGCCTTAACCGCTGATCCAGAAGATCCCCCTGCCCCGCAGAAACCTGAAAGATTTTCCGCTCTGCGTCATGCAGGGAAAAGCCAATCTCGGGATGGGCCATGGCCAGGCGTTTGATCACATCATGGGCATGGGCCAGTTCGGTTCTTTCGGTTTTGAGAAATTTCAACCGTGCCGGGGTGGCATAAAAAAGATCCTTCACCGATATTCTGGTGCCCTGATTGAGCGCAATGGGCTGAAGCGCCGTTTTGCGCCCGCCCTCAATGTCCATCTTCCATGCCTCCGCAGCCCCCCGCGCCCGGCTTGAAAGACTGAAACGGCTGACCGAGGCGATGGAAGGCAAAGCTTCGCCCCGAAACCCCATGGATTTAATATCCGTTAAATCCGCCTCATTAAGCTTTGACGTGGCATGGCGTTCCACAGCCAGACTGATCTCATCCGCCGACATGCCAAAACCATCATCGCTGACCTCAATAAGCTCACGCCCGCCGCCTTTCATCACCACAGAGATGACATGCGCCCCCGCGTCAATGGCATTTTCCACCAATTCCTTCACCGCACTGGCCGGACGTTCAATAACCTCCCCGGCGGCGATCTGGTTGATGGTATTTTCTGATAAGAGGCGAATTCTCAACGATGGTCTCCACAGCCTGATGAAATATCACAAAAAGGACATTATTTTGTCACGAGAGTAACGTAATTCATCCCTAGTGTGAACATATTCTCTTGAAATATTTTTGATGAGAATATGGTGAGAAATTCTGACAAAGGGGATGGATGATGAAATTCTTGTTTGGACTTTTTTTTGGCGGTGGGCTCGGGCTGCTGACCATGTTTTTAATAATGCCGATTGAATGGGATCAAACAGCACTTCTCAGTGCTGCCATCATATTAATGTGTCTCGGCGGCTCCAGACTGGTACAGGCCAGCTCTGATAAATCCAGCTCTGGTAATTCCGCTATTGCGGATCAAGGCGCTTGAAATTATGGCCCTCAACATCCTGAGGGCTGCCCACAACCGCCCAGAAAAGCGCGTCGGGTTTTAATAATTTTGCCGCGACTTCGGCGACTTTTTCTTTGCTCACCGCATTGATATATTCATTGCGATGGTCAAAATATTCCGGGCTGAAACCAAGTTGTTGCGCGCCCAACATCTGAGAAACAATGGCACCGCTGGTGGAAAAAGTCAGCGCGTATGAACCGGTAAGATAGGTTTTGGCATCCTCCAGTTCCTTATCCGTCACCCCGCCTTCGGCCATCTTTCTGATCTCTTCACGGATCAGGGCCATGGCTTCGCCGGCTTTGGCATTCTGCGTACCCACCTGACCCACAAACAGACCCCCGTGGCGCAGGGGGCTGAAAGATGTATTCACTGAATATGCAAGCCCTCTTTCTTCGCGGATGGTTTCCGCCAATCGTGATGTAAGGCCCCCGCCGCCCAAAATATAATTCATCACATAGGCCGCATACCAGTCCGGATCGAGACGTTTAATCCCCTCATGACCAAAGATGATATTGGATTGTTTTCCGGGAAAGGGATGGAGCCAGAGGCCCGGCTTCATTTTTGCACGGGCTTCGGTAATTTTATATTCTTTTGAATGGGCGGGCAATGCGGCGAAGGTCTCATCCAGAAGCGCGGATAATTCAGCGGCATTAATATCCCCCACCACGGCCACGACCAGCCGGTCTTTTCCCATTCTGTGGGCCATAAAGTCTTTTAAATCGGCCCGGTTTAATGTTTTCAGACTGTCTTGTGTGCCATCACTGCTCCTGCCATAAGGATGATGACCAAAGGCCTGTTCGCGCCAGATTTTTCCGGCAATGGAATTGGGTCTTTCCTTTTTCCGGATTAAATTGGTCTGAAGCTGACGGCGAATTCGTTCCACTGCCCCCTCATCAAAACGCGGCTGGCTCAGGGCCAGAGAGAAAAGCCTAAAGGCCTCATCCCGGTTTTTACTAAGGGTTAAAAGTGAACCGCCAAAATTATCCCGTCCACTGTAAAAGGATAATTTAATCGCCAGCTTTTCCAGCCTTTTGTTAAAGGTCGCAGAATCCATATCACCCGCACCCTCATCCAGAAGGCCCGATACCATCGTGGACAGGCCTTCCTTGCCCACAGCATCTTCTGCGGCACCGCCCTTGAATGAAATACCCATACTGATTAAAGGAATGGAATGGCTTTCAACCAGCCAGGCCTCTATACCACCGGGGGAGACCACCCGCTGAATTTCCATGGCCGCAAGATTTTGCCCGGACCAGAAAGTCATGAATATGATCGTCAGAATAAAACCCGTGATTTTCTTCATTTTTCATCCCCTTTTTGGGGCAAGAGCCGGCCCGTGACGGAAGAATTCATATCCAGAACAAATTCCGCCGCCTTATTGATTTGATCCAGACTGACCGCAGAAATAATATTTGGCCAGTTTAAAGTGGCTTCGATGGTGGAACCCGTGGTGAGTTCCTGACCGTAAATCTGAGCCATGGTGGATATACTGTCACGGGCATAAATGGCCTCAGCCACCAAAGAGGCTTTGACCCGGTCCACTTCTTCGGCCCTGACCCCGTCCTGCAAAAGCGCTTGCAAAACATCATCCACAGCTTTTTCTATGATGTCCAATGCCTCTTGCGCGGTCTTGGCCAGACCCGGGCGCGGCACCGCATAAAGGGTGAATTTGCTGCGGTCATAGGACGTGGAACTATAACCACTGCCCGCTGCCACCGCGATTTTATCTTCCACCACCAGCTTCTGATACAGGCGGCTGTTAATACCGCTGCCCAGTAATCTTGACACTATATCAAGGGCATAGGCATGTTCGCTCGCACCGGACGTATAGCTTGGAGCCAGATAAGACCGGATCCACAGCGGTTGCTGCACCCGGCTATCGCGGAAATCCACCTTAGCCGCGCCATTGCCGCGTTTTTCTTGCGCCCGTACCCGTTTGGGCAGTTTATGGCCTTTGATCGGGCCATAATATTTATTCGCCAGAAGCCTGACCTGTTCCACACTCACATCCCCGGCCACAATCAGGGTCGCGGCCGCCGGATTATAATATTTCTGATAAAAGTCGCGGGCATTTTCCAGAGAGAGATTTTCCATCTCTGTGCGCCAGCCAATGACCGGGATGCCGTAGGGATGATTTTTATACAGCGCCGCCGCCATTTTTTCCCTGAGCAGCGCCTGGGGATTATTATCCGTGCGCATACTGCGTTCTTCGAGGATCACATCACGTTCGGACAAGACATCCCCTTCATCCAGAACCAGATTGACCATACGGTCGGCTTCCAGTTCCATCATCAGCGGCAGCCGGTCTACGGCCACGGTCTGATAATAACCGGTATAATCGGATGAGGTAAAAGCATTATGCCGCCCGCCATTGCGGGAGACAATTTTGGAAAATTCATTCTCGGCCAGTTTTTCGGTGCGTTTGAACAGCAGATGTTCGAGAAAATGCGCAAGCCCGGACTGACCCCTGGGGTCATCCGCCGCCCCCACATGATACCAGAGCATATGGGTAACGATCGGGGCGCGGTGATCAGGGATCACCACCACCTGCATGCCATTATCCAGGCTGAAGCTTTGCACCAGCTTCTGATTTTCATCAGCCTGAGCCCAGGCGGATGCCAATTGGCCCGAAAACATTACGGCCAGCATCAATGTGAAAAATTTAATCTTTCGCATTAAGAATAAATATTGGCCATTGTATCTGAATTTTCCAACCATTTAGGCAGTCCCCCTCGTAATATTAAGGTTTTCCCTCACCAAAAAGGGCTTTTTTGGCCACTTCCTGAGGGGTGAATTTTTTCACCTTGTCTTCATCCCCCGGCGGACGCAGGTGATAATCAGGGGGCACTTCAAGCGGCGGGTTTTTCAACACCATATATTCATCCGGCGCATCATTGGTGGAACAGGCCCCGAGGGCACCAAACAGGCCCACGACCGCAGCCGACAGAATTATTTTTTTCAACACATTGTTTTCCTTCTTTAATTCACATTGCCGATCAGGATGATTTTTCAGGAGCCTGATTTTTATCAGACCCCAAAAAGGCATCCCAGATCAATAATGCCGCCCCTATACTAATGGCACTATCGGCCACATTAAAAATTGCAAATGACCAATTCGCCGTATGGAACTGGAAAAAATCCACCACATAACCATAAAGCGCCCGATCATGAATGTTACCGATTGCACCGCCAATAACAAGTCCCAGAGCTACACTCAAGAGACGAGTTTGCACAGTTTTGAGCCAAAAGCCAAGCCCGATAACAATCAAAACCGTAATGGCCACCAAAATCCAGCGCCCCAGGTCCCCTTCTGCGGTGAACATACTGAAGCTGATGCCCCGATTCTCTGCCCATTGTAAGGTAAAAAAAGGCAGAATTGGGATCTGCTGTACAGATTTAAGCTCCAGCACATTCATCACCCACCATTTGCTCACCCAGTCGAGACTGAGTGCCATCAGCGCGATGATGAGACCGAGGCGGGCCATGTCAGACCTGTCCCTCAACGGCCTCTGCGCAACGTCCACATAAACCCTCATGATCAGCGATCGTGCCCACATCTTCTGTAATCTGCCAACAACGTTCACATTTGCCCCCTTCTGCAATCATACTCACCACGGCCACATCGGCCACATCATCAATTTTGAAAGCCCCTTGGGGTGCCTTTTCCTCACTGAGTACAGCTTTTGAGGTAATGCAGATTTCAGCCAGATCAAGCCCGTCCAATGCGTCGATGTAAGATGCATCACCCACATAGACTTTCACTTGTCCCTGCAGGGATGAACCAATCTTTTTCTCACGCCGGTCCACTTCCAGCGCCCCGGTCACCACTTTACGAAGGGCGCGCACCTTGCTCCACTTATCCGCCAACGGCTGATCAGACCATGCATCCGGCACAATATCAAAGGTTTTGAGATGCACACTATCCTTTTCATCCGGATAACGGGACTGCCAAATCTCTTCGGCAGTGAACACCAGTATGGGGGCCAGCATTTTGGTCAGGATGTTGAAAATCTGATCCAATACCGTTCGGGTGGCACGGCGGCGGATGCTGCTATGGGCATCACAATACAGGCAGTCTTTACGAATATCGAAATAAAAGGCGCTCAGATCCACGGTACAGAAATTATACAGCGCCGTATAAATACGGTTATAATTATAATTGCCAATGGCCTCACGATTCAGCGCGTCCAGCTCATGCAGCCGGTGCAGAACCCAGCGTTCCAGTTCCGGCATTTCATCCAGCGGCAGTTTTTCATCTTCGCTGAAATCATTGAGGTTACCGAGCATAAAACGCATGGTATTGCGGATTTTACGGTAGGCTTCGGTCTGGGCCTTGATAATATCATCACCAATACGGTGGTCATTCATATAATCGGTGGAGGTGACCCACAGACGCAGGATATCCGCCCCATATTGTTTGATGATTTTCTGTGGTTCAATGCCATTGCCCAGAGATTTGGACATTTTGCGGCCGTCTTTATCAAGGGTAAAACCATGTGTCAGAACATCATCATAGGGGGCAACACCACGCGTCCCACAGGATTCCAGCAGCGAAGACTGGAACCAGCCGCGATGCTGGTCGGTGCCTTCCAGATAAAGGTTGGCCGAACGTTTGGCCGAGCCATCCTCGGCTGCTTCACGGTGTAATTCTTCACGCTTTTCCACAACAAAGGCATGGGTGGAACCACTGTCGAACCACACATCGAGAATATCCTGAACCTGTTCATAATCCTCGGCCTGATACTGATCCCCGAGAAGAGCCTGAACATCGCCCGCATACCAGGCATCCGCACCGCTTTTTTCCACGGCAACGGCGATGCGTTCATTCACATCCGCGTCTTTAAGCAATTCACCGGTTTCTTTATGGACAAACACCGTGATGGGAACCCCCCACGCACGCTGACGGGAGATCAGCCAGTCCGGACGATCCGCCACCATGGCATTGATGCGGTTTTTGCCCGTGGCCGGCAGCCAGCGCACCGTATCAATTTCCTTAAGGGCTTTTTCCCGCAGGGACGTGCCATCCTGATCTTTTTCATCCATGGAAATAAACCATTGGGCGGTATTGCGGTAAATCAGCGGTGCTTTGGAACGCCAGCTGTGAGGGTAGCTGTGAACAATGGTATCACGAGCCATCAGGCTGTTGGATTTTTCCAGTTCTTCACAGATCATGTCATGCACTTTATACACATGCTGGCCAGCAAAAATCGGCATATGATCAAAATAAAGACCCGCGTCATCCACGGTGAAAGGCACTTCAAGGCCAAATTCAAGCCCGATATTATAATCATCTTCCCCGTGGCTCGGGGCGGTATGAACAAAACCCGTACCGGCCTCGATCGTCACATGATCGCCAGGCAACATGGGCACATCATAATCATATCCCTTGCCATGGAAAGGATGATGGCACAGTGTATTCTGAAGCGCATTGCCTTTAAACTGATCCAGTATTTCATGAGAGCTTATGCCGGCCCGGCTGCTAAATTCAGCCAGAAGACTTTGCGCCACCACAAGGTGATCCCCCTGTTCGACCCGGCTGTTTTCTTCAAGCTCCACAGGTTTGATCAGAACATAATCAATATCATTGCCATAACAAATCGCCCGGTTGGCCGGGATTGTCCAGGGTGTTGTGGTCCAGATGACGATTTTAGCCCCCATCAGGTCGGCACGTTCCGTATGGGTGATGGGGAAAGCCACATCAATCATATGAGACGTATGATCCTTATATTCGATCTCAGCTTCCGCCAGAGCGGTTTTTTCAATCACCGACCACATGATCGGCTTGGAACCGCGATAAAGCTTTCCGTTCATCAGGAATTTCTGCAGTTCGCGCACGATCTGTGCTTCACTGTCAAAATTCATGGTCAGATAAGGTCTGTCCCAATCGCCAAAAATGCCCAGACGTTTAAATTCTTCGGCCTGAACCCCGACCCATTTACTGGCAAAATCGCGGCATTCCTGCCGGAATTCGATGGCATCCACTTCGTCTTTATTCTTGCCGGCCTTTTTATATTTTTTTTCGATCATCCATTCAATGGGCAGCCCATGGCAGTCCCAGCCCGGAACATAAGGCGCATCCTTGCCCAACATCTGCTGTGAACGCACGATCACGTCTTTGAGGGTTTTATTCATGGCATGCCCCATATGGATATTACCATTGGCATAAGGCGGGCCATCATGAAGAATGAATTTCTCGCGTCCCTTGCTGTCTTCACGCAGACGTTTGTAAATATCCAGAGATTCCCAATGTTCAATCCAGGCAGGCTCCCGCGACGGTAGATTTCCTTTCATGGGAAAATCTGTCTTGGGCAGGGATATTGTTGATTTATAATCTTTGTCTTGGGAATTATCGGTCATAATTTTACAATTTTCATATCTTGTTCAGCGCGGGTCAATCTGCCAATCTTTTAGCAATTATCCCGTTCCACTGTCGAGCTTTTTATGCATAAAGCCCATGGATTAATCCTTCTGCCCCCCGAAAGAAATCAAAGATGGTCTTTCAGGCGGGGAATGGAAATAAGATCACGGGCATTTTCGCCATCGGCCAATTTTTCTTTTGCCGTGAGGCAATCCCTTTTAATCTGACTTTTCAGAGCTTCAAGGCCGGAGAATTTCTGTTCTGCGCGAATATAATCCACAAATTCCACCCGCAGCAGATTTTCATAAATATCAAAGTCAAAATCAAAAATATGCACTTCCAATGTCAGGTCATTCTTATCAAATGTAGGGCGTTTTCCCACATTGGCCACCCCCATCCAATGACCCTGGGCCGGCCCGCCCGCAATGCTGACCCGAACCGCATAAACCCCAAGTGCCGGTTTGATATAACCTTCCATTTCCAGGTTTGCCGTGGGGAAATCAATGGTACGGCCCCGCTGGTCCCCTTTCATCACATGGCCTTCCACATGCCACCAATGCCCAAGACGATCCGCCACTTCACGCACATTGCCACTGCGCAGACTTTCGCGGATATTGGTGGATGAATAGATATGATCCCCCTCCATCACTTTTTCCACCATGGTATAGCCAAAATTCGCCCGCTCACTTAACTGGCCCAGCATGGTGACATCACCTGTGCGCCCCGCCCCGAAACGATAATCATAACCACTGACGATATGAGACGCGCCAATGCCTTTAATGAGCATATCCAGAATAAAATCCTCGGCCTTTGTCTGGCTGAGTTTTTCATCAAAGGGCAGAACAAAAAGATGATCAACACCAAAATCTTCCAGAAGTCTTGCTTTGGTTCGGAAGGATGTGAGCTGAAAATCCGGCAGCGCGGGATTAAAAAAGATACGGGGGTGCGGTTCCACCACAACCACCGAAAGACTGCGATTTGTTTCACGGGCAATTTTTCCGGCCCGGCCCACCACTTTCTGATGCCCTTTATGAAATCCGTCAAAATTGCCAAGCACAACGACACTTCCTCTGACATTCTCCGGAAGTTTTTCAATGTGCCGATGTATTTTCATTTATTTTTCTCTCGGACCAGGCCTTTTAAAAGGCGGGATAATGCCTAGGATGGTTCAACATTTTCAGAGGCAGGCACCATAATTTCTGCCTCACCATCAAGGACGATAACATCTTTCACTTTACAGACACAAGAAAGCTGAACCCTTTTTCTTTTTTGATCAATATTGACGACCTCCACCCGGGTGACCACCTCATCCCCGATCCGGACCGGGGCCTTGAATTTAAGGGACTGGGAAAGATAGATGCTGCCCGCCCCCGGCAGGCGGGTGCCAATGATAGCGGAAATATAGCTGGCCGATAGCATGCCATGGGCGATACGGCCCTTAAAAAACGTTGTGCGCGCATAGGCCTCATCCAGATGAACCGGATTAAAATCACCACTCACATCCGCAAAAATTTTTATATCTGCTTCACCAACCATATTACGGCTTTCATAATATTGGCCCACGGCCAAATCATTCAGATCAGCATATTTAACGTCCCGCATCGATAACTCCACTCTCTAAAGCCTTAATAATCTGCCTTTATGCGCAATAGGAATAAAGTAATTTAAAAAAAAACGAAAGCCTTAGATTCTATTAACCATTTTTTTAACACCTGACGCTAGATTAGTCTCATCACACAATATGGATCGCTTATTCCATTGGTGGTACCTGTATTTAACTTATGCATTAAAAGTAGGAAGAAAATGGCTGTAGATAAGGCAATGTCCATCCTCATCGTGGATGATTATAAAACCATGTTGCGGATCATCCGTAATCTATTGAAACAAATAGGTTTTAACAATGTTGATGAAGCCAGTGACGGCTCTGAAGCCTTGAACAAAATGCGTTCAAAAAGTTATGATCTGGTTATTTCCGACTGGAATATGGAACCGATGACAGGATATGAATTGTTAAAAGAAGTCCGTGCGGATGAAATGCTGAAAAGCATTCCTTTCATCATGGTCACGGCTGAATCCAAAACAGATAACGTAATTGCGGCGAAAAAAGCCGGGGTGAATAATTATATTGTCAAACCCTTTAATGCCGCGACACTGAAACAGAAGCTTTCCTCCGTTCTTGGAGAATTCTAATGTCAACGGGCTTACTCCCTGATCATATTGGCCCTTTGGTTGACAGATTGCGTTCCGGCGCGCATCAGCCTGTGGCTCTGCCCGATGTGGCGGCGCTCACAGAAATTCTGATGCGCTCTCTGGAAAGTTATTTTAAATCCATTGACCTTACCCTTTATCAGGAATGCCAATCCCTTGCGGATTACATTAATGATGCCAGGAAGGAAATCGTCTCCCTCTCCCCCGATCATAGTGATGAGGCGGGCATTCCCCGCGCGGGGCTGGAACTCGATGCGATTGTTCAGGCCACCGAAAGTGCCACCAATACCATTATGGAATCCGCAGAAAGCATCATGTCAGCGGATTTTGAAGACCCCGAGGCCTATCAGGAAACCGTCAATGACGCGGTGATGAAAATATTCGAGGCCTGTTCTTTTCAGGATATTACCGGACAGCGCATCAGCAAAGTGGTCAATACCCTGAGCCATGTGGAAGAACGGGTCGACAGTCTGATTAATATTCTGGGCATTATGGATCTTGAGGGCAAAAAGGCTCAATCAGAAGATACTCAGGATGACATTAATGAAGAAGATCTTCTTAATGGCCCGGCACTGGATGGTGAAGGCATTCAACAATCCGCGGTTGATGACCTGATGAATGATAGCGCACCTGCTGAACCAGAGGCAAGTGCGGATGCTGAACCGGAACCGGAACCTGAGCCAGAAATGGCAGCAGAATCAGAACCAGAACCAGAGCCAGAGCCAGAACCAGCAGCAGAAGCCATTCCGGAAGAGGTTGATCAGAATGATATTGATTCCCTTTTTGACGAAGCCCCCGCGGCACCGGCTGAGGCCAGTCCCGAAGAAGAAAAGCTCGACCTGATTGCCGAGGCCAAGAAGAAGAAAGCCGAAGCACAGGCCAAGGCAAAAGCCAGGGTAAAACCACGCAAACCCGTGGCTTATGAAGAAAATGCCTCTGCTGCCCTGAAGCCGAAGGATGATGATAAAACATCCCAGGAAGATATTGACGCTTTATTCGGCTAAATCTGATTTATATTTAAACCCCTTAAACTGCCGGACGATTGTACCGGCAGTTTTTTTATGGCCTCAAGCCGTCAAAGACCAATGGTGGCGTCGCTGCTGATTTTAGGTTCACCAAAGAGATAGCCCTGGCCAAAATCAAAGCCTAAATCGAGAATTTCAACAATCGTGCTTTCGTCTTCAACCTTTTCGACGATCAATTCGATATTATAGCGGCTGAAAGATTCTTTCAGATCATCCGGGTGAATGTCCCCGTTTGAGGTCATAATCGTTGTCGGGTCCAGTTTGATATAACGGAAATAACGGCTGGAAAGATCCGCAATGTCCATATGCATGTCCATCACCTGATCCATGGAAAAACGAAAACCCTTACGTCCCAAAATTGTCAGACTGCGTTCGACCTGTGGTGAATGACGCATAACATCCTGTTGCGAGAATTCAAAAACCAGCCGGTCTGCCAATTCATAATTTTCCACCATAAAATCAATAAACTGCGGGAAAAATTCTTTGTCATTGAGTGAAACGGATGAAATATTACAAAAGAAACGAATATCCGGCCTTCTTGGTCCCAGACGTCTGATAACCTGTATGCAGCGAAAAAGCAGCAGGTTATCCAAAGTACCAACCAGCCCCTTGTCTTCAGCCAGACGGATATATTGCGACGGGAAAATCACTTTATCTTCTTCGTCCCTCACCCGGGAATAGGCCTCATAATGCACAGTCTTGCGCGAGGGCAGCGCCACAATTGCCTGAAGATACAGATCGACCCTGTTATCTTCCAGCGCATGATGCATGATATTGAGCACTTCGCTTTCACTGCGCCCTTTATCGCCCCCTTCTTCATTGTCCAACCCTTGAGAATTTACACCCCCTTCATGATCCAGCAGTGATTGTTGGGCGAAGGAACGCCCTGACTTTTCCACAACCTGATTAAGCAGGGTCTGCAGGACTTTCATTTCAGAAACGATTTCCGCATTTCGCCCCGCTTCATTTTTATGAAAAAGCGTTCTCAGGTTTTCCAGTTCATCCTGGGTTTCATTCCATTTTTCAAGACTGACCTGATAATCCTGATGCAGGGCCAGAAGACGGTTGGTGATATCTTCACGGCTTAATTTCCAAATCACAAGAAAATGCAATTGCACCCCAAACAGAAAAATAGCACAGCCATAGACCACTGATTCCACAACACCCAGACCCGAAAAATATTGCGGTGCAATAAAAGCCACGAAAGCCGCAACAACCGCGTAACTCGCGCCGATCAACAGATGTGCAAAGATATTCATCACCCCGAAATTCCCAAACTATTTTTATATTAAATACATTCTGACCATTCTATTTTACCGGGAGCAAATATTCAATCCCCTTGAACTTTATTGGCTTTGCCCGCATAAAACCTGCATAAAATCCGCCGCTTTACCCAAAAAAAAAGCAGGATGAAACCATCCTGCTTTTAATAAATATTGTGATTTTATGGCTTATCAACCAAGGAATTCCTTAATATCGGCAAGACGTTTCTTTTCCCTGCCCAAATATGAAATCCATTTCCTGGCCATTTTTGTGCTGCGCTTATATTTAGCCGCCGCCTCAAAAGACCGTCTGGCTTTGTCCAGCTGACCCATGTTAAAATAAGCCATGCCCTGCATAATATTGGCTGAATCCGGGCGTTTCAAGGAACCCTTTTCAAGCGCCAGACCAAGGTATTTGGCCGCATTTTTAAAGTCATCAAGCTGCATATAAACCTGACCAAGCCTCATATAAAGTTTTCCATCCTCGGACATTTCCGCCGCTTTACGCAGGGGGAGAAGAGAATCTTTATAATCCTGAGCATTAATATGGGCTTGCGATAAAGCTTCCCAGTTTTTCTGCTCCATTTTAACCAGGCCTTCATCCATGCCCTTTTTCAGAACTTTGGACGCTCTGTAAGGTGTTTCATGATAAAGATAAAGCTGCGCCATATTCACAAGTTCGCCGCTTTTAACCAGAAAACCTTGTTTATATGCTGCTTCATAGGTCGCTAGTTGTTTCACTTCAAGCGCTTTTTTCTCGCTGGCACTTTTGCCCGGCTCACCGGCCATTTCGCCATACATACCGGCCAGCTGCTGCCAATATTCCTTCTTTGGCCATTTTTTGACCAGAAGCTCCAGAATATCCACAACCTTCTGATTGTCCTGAAGTTCGAAATACATCACACGCAACAGAAGATACCAGTTTTCCTTGGGCTCTTTGCCTTTGGCTTTGTAAAGGTCGATAGCCTGTTCGATATAAGGAATGCCTTTGGTATAATTATCCCGGGCAACACTCTTCGATACACCATCCTTGGAACCCAAAGAATAATAAGCCTGACCAATGAAAGTCAAAGGCTGTGCTGTTGGTTCAGCCTGATATTGCAGCCATTTCAAGAGCAGATCAATACTGGTCTGGAAATCACCCTGAATAAAATAAAGCTGACCCAAAGTATAGGTTACCGTATCTTCCATGGCCGGCGGCAGGTTTTCCTGCGCCAGAACATTGCGGTAATCATTAATGGCATCAGAATATTTTTCCTGACTATAATTGAGGAAACCCCTGAAATTATGATATTGGGCCCGCTCATAACTGTTGAGCTTTTCCACTTTATAACCCAGACCTTCTTCAAGAATTGTCATGGCACCAGGGTAATCATTCAAATCCGCAGCTTCCTGGGCTTTACCCAGAACCTTGTAGATTTTTTCACTCAGGGCCGGAGTCCTGCGTGTTTTACGGTCATCAAACTTCATGTCCTTTTTGTCTTTGGCGACCGCGCTATCCACCATAACCGGTACACCGGAAATCGTGGATGCAAGGGCCATCACAGAACAAAGAGCCGAAGCAGAAACCAGAGTTTTCGTAATTTTAGAAAATTTTAACATACGTCAACTCCTATTTTTCAAGTTCAAAAGTAATTTTATGGGGTACACCGCTCACATCCACGGGTTCACCATCCACCACTTTCGGCTTATATTTAAATTTTCCTGCGGCCTTGATGGCGGCACGGTTAAAGACGGAATTCGTCGTTTCGACCACCACAATATCGGTCACAGTACCGTTTTTAGTCACGGTGAATTCCACCACAACATAACCTTCAAGTCCCCGTTCCAGAGCCCGCCTTGGATAGACCGGTGCCACTTTCACGATGGGAAGATAATCCCCGTCACTGGCACTGAAACCGCCGCTGCCCACTTCCAGAGCTGTTTCGACCTTGGCCATACCAATTTCAACACCGGTATTGGCATTGCTGACATTGGTTTCCATCTGCATTTCCGGTGCTTCCGGTGGTGTTTCCGTATCTTCCGGTTGTTCTGGTTTACGAATTTTAGACTCAATTTCCTGAGCTTTCCTCACTTCGCCGATTTCGACCCTGCGGCCTTCAATCTTATCCTTCTTTTTATCTTCACCGGTTTTGATGAGATATTGCATGCCCCAGAACAATGTAAAGGTCACTAGAAAGGCGAAGATGATGGAAGTTGTATATCTTACGATCATTATTCCCTCGTTGCTACTATATAGTCATCCACACCGGCCTGACGCACAGCATCCACAACTTCCATTACAATACCTGCCTTGGCCTCAACATCCGCCTGAACAACCACAGAACCTTCTGGATTTTCCGCGCGCAGCCGTTCCACATTGGCCCGAACCGCCCGTACATCAACCCGGCGTTTTTCCATCCAGACTTCATCGCTGCTGCTCACAGCAATCATGATATTGGCTTTATCCGCCTTCACCGCCGTTGAGGCGTCAGGGCGACTAACATCGATACCGGCTTCCTTCAGGAAGGAAGCGGTAACGATGAAGAAGATCAGCATGATAAACACGATGTCGAGCATCGGTGTCATATCAATTTCTGTATCCCCTTCCGTCGTTTTTGCAGCGTGTTTACGCATATTACTCTCAATGATCCTTTGTTAAATGGTCTTCGAGTAATTCAGCTTCCTTATTCATCCGGCTTTCCAGGTAAGAAGAGGCAAACACACCCGAAAGTGCACCAACCATTCCCGCCATTGTCGGAATTGTGGCTTTGGAAACGCCGGCCGCCATGGCCTTAACGTTGCTGCTGCCGAGGATCGCCATAACATCGAAAACTTCAATCATACCCCATACGGTTCCCAGAAGCCCCAAGAGGGGGGCAATTGCCACCAATGTCTTAATCAATGGCAAAGTATTTCTGAGATCCATGGTCACCTGACTGATCATGGCCTGGCGAATTTGGTGGGCGAACCAGGAGGTGCGTTCGGGACGCGCCTCCCAGGTTGCCATAACCTCATTCACCTGATTACGGTGTCCGGTGCGGAAATAAATCATCCGTTCGAACACCATAGCCCAGAGCAGAAAGATGATGAAAAAGATCGCCGTCAGGACAGGTCCACCCTTTCCCATAAATTCACGAACAGTTTCAATAACATCTATCAGCTCATACATGATCAGGCTCCCTTATTCCCTTGTTCAGCGTGAACGGCAATGATACCGGCACTCTGTTCTTCAAGGGTATGGATGATGCCTCTGCTCCAGCCAGCCACAATGGAGTGGAAGAAGAGTGTTGGCAGCGCCACAACGATCCCGAGAACGGTCGTCATCAGGGCCTGGGAAATACCACCAGCCATCAGTTTCGGATCACCTGTTCCGAACAATGTCATGGACTGGAAGGTATTGATCATACCGGTCACCGTACCAAGCAGACCCATAAGCGGGGCAATGGCGGCGATGATTTTGATCATGGTCAGGAAACGCTCAAGTTTTGGCGTTTCTTTGAGAATGGCTTCATCAAGTTTCAGCTCAAGTGTTTCAACATCAACATTTTTGTTGCTGTCATAAACACTCAGAACACGACCCAGCGGGTTATTGTCACTGACAACATCGCTGCGGATCTGCGCTTTCACTTTTCCACGTGTGACCAACAATGTGATCCCTGTGAAGATCAGCAGGATAACGCTGAGAGGGCCAAGACCGAAGATAATGATATAACCGATTTCAGCACCCTGATGAATACGTTCCAAAGGCGATGGCGCCTGGATCAACAGGCCAAGAATGGCCCCGCGTGAGGGGTCAAGACCAAATCCGGAAAAGCCGTCTGTCGTATCTTGTAAATTTTGCGCATCATCAAGATAACGACCTTCCGGTTGACGAACCAGTTCGGTGACATTCTGGAATTCAGGACTCCAGTCCAGATATTTACCATCGGAAATAAGGTTAAACGGTCCAATACGAACCACTTCCTTGTTGGTTACGGCACCATCAGGGGCCTGCACGTCCACATTGAACTTAACCACTTTACCAGTTTCGGTCATTTGACGCTGAACTTCAAACCAAAGACGCTCAATTTCGGCAATGGTCGGCAGTTTGGAACTGGAAGATGTTTTTTCAATCAGGTTGGTCAGGAATTCTTCACGACCCGGGAACTGGGCTGATACAATCGAACCATGGAATACGGCTTTTGCATCACCGGAAACCTGCTGCAACACACCAAAGAGTTCTTTCAGAGCGCCAAGCTCATGGGAAAGATCTTCCTGAAGCTTTGCAAGTTTGCCGTCATTGGCCTTAAATTCCGCATCCAGGCGATCAGAGCGACGCTCTTCCTGCTTCTGGGTTGCATTGGCTTTTGACAATAAAGAAGCCTGTTGCGATTTTTGGTTCGCGAATTCACGCTCACGACGCACATTGTCTTTATTTTCATCAATAGCACCCTGTTTCACAAGCTCAAGCAGCTCATCAAGGCTTCTTGCTTTATCCTGCGGGGCTTCCTGTGCGAATGCTGTGGAAGCAAAAGCTGCCACGGCAACAGCAAAAATAATATTAACTAATTTTCTCATTTTGCTGTCTCCAGAGTACCTGCAATTGGTGCATCAATAGGAAGTCTCAGCAATTTATCTGCCGCTGCCTGTTTTTTCGCAACCCTCAAAGCAACATTGATTGATTTACGGTAAGAATCATCCAGAACAACCCAGTCGTTCTTTTTTCTGTCCCACATGCCCGAAACTTTACCGTCCCGTGTTTGGTAAACCAAGGCAACACGGCCAATGTGAAGAACATCAACCTCAAGGTCGTTGCCATTTACATTCACTTTGTCACTATAGGCTTCCGGAATACGGCCATAATCGCTTTCGATCTGATAGGCTTCAAAAACACTGCGGAATTTTTCTGATGCATCAATGTTCGGATTATCCATCATAGCTTTAAGGCGTTCAATACCGGCAAGACGTTCAGCTTTTTTGAAAGGAAGATCCATTTTAATGAAGACTTCAAGAGCATTCACCATTCTGATCATCAGCGGCGTAATCTGACGCTTAACATATGTTACGCGTTTGATTGAATCACTCAGATCGGCCATCTCTTTATTTTGAAGGTCAATCTGACGTTGAAGTTGTGCGTTATAAATACGGAGACCTTCAATGGTCTTCAGAACCGATTTATATTTGCTGGTCATACTGTCAATTTGATCGACAGTCTTATCAATACGTTTTTGTGATTCCTGTGCCATTTTGTTATTGGAAATCCCTACGTCGAGGATTTCTTTTAACTCGGTAGCACCCGCACTGCCTGCGCTGAACATTACAGCTCCGGCAGCAACGGCGGAAAGAACAACGGTTCTCACTCGATGCTTAATCATGCGTCTTCCTACAGCTTTTGTTGATTTGTTAATTTTGTACCGCTCAATACGGCAAATAATATATCCCGGGTATTTTTATCGGATAAATCACTGGCACAGGTTTTTAGTATCAAAAGAGTTTCCTCTTTATTATTTTGTGACAATGACATTCTACCTCAACTCCCAAGAATATATTAATTCCTAAATAATCCTGCTTCCATTGCCCTGCTTTTCGCAAAATCAATATCACAGTCTTAATTCGCCTTACGCCCTGCTGCGCTGCCCTTGGTTTTATAAACATTATTCTGTTTTAAAACTTTTTTTATCAGCAGCAAAACGCCCATCTCCAGCTCTCACCAGAATCCGGATATTCGAACTGTGGGCAACACTATCCTAATTGTTGTGCATTTTACAAGGGCTGCATTAAGGCAAATGAAAAAAAAATATCATTAGCGGATAAATCAGCGTGTAAAACTTCTGGGAAATAATTTTTAGACCACAAGAAAAGTGACACTATTACTGTAACTTAGTAACATTTGTAAATATCGTTCGGATTTTTCTAATGAAAGGAAAAAAAATTCGTTTTAAATCTAAATAGAAGAATTTTTTTAGTTTTTTAGAGGGTTTAGAGTGATTTTCTGAAAAAACAGAAAAAATGATTCTGAGTCGTATATGAATTTTATTTCACAAAACGCGCTCAAAAAAAGCAAAATTTCGACATATAAACAGAATTTAAGAAAATGGCATTTGACGGGAAGAAAAACTTCCCGCCTTTAAATGAATAGTGCCAATTTAATGGGGATCTTTTACGGACTTAATGAGAACGGACTGAATTTACCGCTTTAAGAACTTCATCCCAGCGGTTCTCTTCACAGGTTCTGCGTGCCGCCGTCAGGCCAAAACGTTTTACCAATTGAAAAGCGAGCTCTTTTTTATATTCGAAATTTTCATTCTCTGAGGACTTTATGCATGTTTTTTGTGATCTAGCCATAATATTCTCCTTAGGGTAACCCTGCTATCCTGAATAAGGCAACTGTCAGGACCAGAGGCTTTGCGTCCCACTATTTCCAGTGGTTTGCTATTTTCAAAAGGGAAACGCAACGCAACTTTCTTACTACTCGAACGACATTATACTCGACTATTTGCTCCCGATATAAAGACTATAACAAGCATAGGTAAAGCGCTCCTAAAGAATAGATTAAAATTTTATATAATATTCTGCAGAAAGCAAAAAATCCCGGAAAACCGTAAGGATTCTCCGGGATTTATTTAAAATATATAATTATATTATTGAAGGCTGGCGGCTATTTCGTCCACTTTGGCCCAAACCCTGAGAAGGTTTCCGCCCCAGATTTTACCAATCTCTTCTTCTGAATAACCGCGTATAAGCAATTCTTTGGTCACGTTGGCGGTTTCCGTGGCATCAAACCAGCCAATAACCTCGCCCCCTCCGTCAAAATCAGAACTGATACCCACATGATCAATGCCCATAATTTTTACAGCATAGTCAATATGATCCACATATTCCTGCACGTTGGCCATGGGGGTTTCTTTGTTAATCACCGCCATACCCGCTTTATATTCGGGGGTTTTATCGTGGATTTCATAATCAAATTCTTTGGCCTGATATTTTACTGCCACTTGCTGCCGGAGCTTTTCCCTGGCTTCCATGCGGGCCGGATCCACTTTCACAAACCCCGGATAAGCCACCAGTTGCAGCACACCACCCTTCTCAGCCAGTGCCCGCATCTGATCGTCTTTAAGGTTACGGGCATGGTCGGCCAGGGCCCGAACCCCGGAATGGGACGCTATGGCCGGGGCTTTTGACAAGGCCACCGCCTGTATCATGCATTTTTCCGACACGTGGGAAATATCCACCATCATGCCCAGCCGGTTCATTTCCCCGATGACCTGACGGCCAAAATCACTGACACCGCCATGTTCTTCTTCTGCGTCGCCGAATTCTTCCTTGGCCTGGGCGCTGTCACAAATATCATTATGACCATTATGAGCCAGGGTCATATAACGCGCCCCGCGCTTGTAATAATCTTCAACCAGAGAAAGGTCTTTGCCAATGACATAGCCGTTTTCAATGCCGATCATGGCCACCTTGCGGCCCTGCTCATGGATTGAGCGCACCTCGTCCGGGCTATAGGCCAGCCCAATCCGGTCCGCATAAAGCGTATCGGTCATCCGATGAATGGCATTGAATTTTTTAACCGCCTCATCCTTGGCCTTTTGGTAATTTTCTTCTGTTCTTTCGGTCTGTCCCACATAGACAATGAAAAATGCAGAATCAAGCCCGCCAGCCTCCATCTTGCCCAGGTCCACTTTCATATCCGTGTCTTTACCCGGATCATATTCATCTTTCAGGGTATAATCGGAATGAATATCCACATGGCTGTCCAGTGTCAGGATCCGCTCATGCAGGGCCGCCACATCTTTTTCCTTCGCTTCACCGGACGGTTTTTCACATGACATCAGGGCAAAAGCCCCCAGGACAGCTACCCCGCCCAGAATGATTTTTTTCTTCTCCACCATATACATTACCCTTTTTTCCTGTTTTTATTTTTCCTGATCCTATCCAGTAATATCCCTCACCGCAAGCTGCCAGAAAAAAACCATCAGAATAAAGATCGGTTTTTATGTGTAAAAAAGCATGGTTTTTTTGACACAGACCCTGTTTTTGACATATATCAATGTTTAAGCAAATTACTTACTCTACTCGTTATAAGGTCGTTTAAATTCTATGACTTGATCTACGCGTAAAGACATCTCATGGAATTTATGACATTCATTCGTTCATAAAAAGAGATGCAGGTATAAAATGACAATCCACAACACACCCCCTGCCGTCAACAGGTTGGCGCAATGGCTCACAGCTTCCGCATTGGGACTTGGGACTATTCTTGCCCTGATTATTGGTGCCAAAACCACCACTGATGCCATGGCTTTTCATAGTATTCTTCTGATGGCGGCTTTCATTGTCGGCATCATTGCCGTCGCCAAACTCGGCTTTGCCAATGATGGTAAAATCAAGGCCGAAGCCTCCCCTGCCGGAGTCTATTATAATGACGGGGTCGTAAAGGCCGGGGTGATTGCCTCAACCTTCTGGGGTGTGGTTGGTTTTCTGGTGGGGGTTGTGATTGCCTTCCAGCTTTCCTTCCCCGTCCTGAATTTTGACCTGCCATGGACAAATTTTGGCCGGTTAAGACCGCTGCATACATCGGCGGTGATTTTTGCCTTTGGCGGCAATGTGTTGATTGCCACTTCTTTTTATGCAGTTCAGCGCACCTGCAAGGCCCGCCTTGCCGGGGAAATCGCGCCCTGGTTTGTCTTTTGGGGATATCAGCTCTTCATCGTGCTGGCCGCCACGGGATATTTGCTGGGTATTACCCAGTCCAAGGAATATGCCGAACCCGAATGGTATGTGGACATTTGGCTGACCATCGTCTGGGTGACCTATCTTCTGGTTTTCCTTGGCACCCTCTATCGCCGGCAGGAGCCGCATATCTATGTAGCCAACTGGTTCTTCCTCGCCTTTATCGTCACGGTAGCCATGCTGCATCTGATCAACAATATGGCCATGCCGATCTCTTTTGTTGAACCCAAAAGTTATGTGCTTTTTTCCGGGGTTCAGGATGCCCTGACCCAATGGTGGTACGGCCATAATGCGGTTGGTTTCTTCCTCACCGCCGGTTTCCTTGGCATCATGTATTATTTCATGCCCAAGCGCGCCGAACGGCCGGTCTATTCCTACCGCCTGTCCATTGTGCATTTCTGGTCGCTGATCTTTCTTTATATATGGGCCGGGCCGCATCATTTGCATTATACCGCCCTGCCCGACTGGGCCCAGACATTGGGCATGACATTTTCTGTCATGCTGTGGATGCCGTCCTGGGGCGGCATGATCAATGGCCTGATGACCCTGAGCGGGGCGTGGGACAAACTCAGAACCGACCCGGTTCTGAAAATGATGGTGGCCTCCGTGGCGTTTTATGGCATGAGCACCTTTGAAGGCCCGCTCATGTCCATCAAAGCCGTAAATGGCCTCAGCCATTATACGGACTGGACCATCGGTCATGTGCATTCCGGTGCCTTGGGCTGGGTGGCTTTCATCAGCTTTGGCGCAATTTATTGTCTGGTACCGTGGCTGTGGAAAAGGCCCGGGCTTTATTCCACCAAACTGGTGAATATGCATTTCTGGATCGCGACCCTGGGCATTGTGCTTTACATTTGTGCCATGTGGGTATCGGGCATCATGGAAGGCCTGATGTGGCGGGCTTATGATGATCTTGGTTTCCTGCGTTATTCCTTTGCCGAAACCGTTGAGGCCAAAAATATCTATAATATTATCCGGGCGACCGGTGGCCTGCTATTCCTCTTTGGCAGCCTGATCATGGTTTATAACCTGTGGCGTACTGCGAGAGGCGATGAAATCAGGGACAATTCACTCACCACCAACGTCGCAGCAGCAGAATAGGATAAAGAAAATGTCGTTCAAACATGCAATATTCGAAAAAAATCCCATCCTGCTCGTGGTGGGTATTCTCATCACCGTATCCATTGGCGGCCTGGTGGAAATAGCCCCGCTCTTCTATCTGGAAAATACCATTGAGAAGGTGGAAGGCATGCGCCCCTATACGCCATTGGAACTGGCGGGACGTAATATCTATATCCGGGAAGGCTGTTATGGCTGCCATTCGCAGATGATCCGCTCCACCCGTGATGAGGTGGAACGTTATGGTCATTATTCCCTGGCGGCGGAAAGCATGTATGACCATCCCTTCCAGTGGGGCTCCAAAAGAACGGGGCCGGATCTGGCGCGGGTGGGTCATAAATTTTCCGACGAATGGCATCGGGATCATATGAATGATCCCCGGGCTGTGGTGCCTGAATCCATTATGCCCGGTTATCCCTTCCTCGCCGAGACCGACCTGAAATACAAGCTGATCGAACTGGACCTCAAGGCCAACCGCGCTGTTGGGGTGCCTTATTCCGATGATCAGATCAACAATGCCATGGCTGACCTTCTGGCTCAGCTGGACGAGGATTCAGATGGTTATGACGGCCTCATGGAACGTTATCCCGACGCTCAGGTGCGTGATTTTGACGGCAATCCGGATAAGGTTTCAGAACTGGACGCCCTGATCGCCTATTTGCAGATGCTCGGCACGCTGGTTGACTTTTCATTATACAATGAAAAAGAAAACAACCGGTAGGAGAAGAAAATGGACCATCAGACTGTTGCAAATTTCGCCGAGAGCTGGGGCCTGGTTTTTCTCTTCACGCTCTTTGCCATCGCCGTGGCTTATGCCCTATGGCCCTCAAACAAGAAAAAATTCACCAAGGCATCCTATCGCCCCCTGGATGAGGAGTAAAAAATGTCTAAAGAAAATGAAACTGACGAAATCAGCGGTACCGAAACCACAGGACATGAGTGGGACGGGATCAAGGAACTGGACACCCCCCTGCCGCGCTGGTGGTTATGGACGTGGCTCGTCTCTATTATCTGGGCCATTGGTTATTGGATTGTGATGCCCTCCTGGCCACTGATCACGGACTATACCAAGGGTATGCTGGGTTATTCCCAGCGTGATGTGGTCATGGCCCAGGTCAATGACGCCAAAGAAGCCCGGAAGATATATTCTGAAAAACTTCTGGATGCCGACCTTGAAACCATCAAAAATTCTCCCGATCTGCTGGAGTTCGCTCTGGTGGGCGGCAGGTCTTCTTTCAAAGATAATTGTGTTGCCTGTCACGGTACCGGAGCAGCCGGTTCAAAAGGCTATCCAAACCTCAATGATGACGACTGGATATGGGGTGGTTCTCTGGATGAAATTCACCATACATTGAATGTGGGCATCCGCGGTGTTCATGAAGATACACAAATCAGCGATATGCCCGCTTTTCTCAGCGATGAAATATTGAACAAAAAAGAGATCGAGGAAGTGGCAACCTATATACTCTCCCTCTCTGATTCCTCAATATCCGCCAGCAGGGACGCGATGGTGAGTTATCAGGAAAATTGTGCGGCCTGTCACGGCCCTGACGGCAAGGGAGACAAAATGATGGGCGCGCCCAATCTCGCCGATGCCATCTGGCTGTATGGGTCTGACAAACAGACCATCATCAACACCATATCCTATAGCCGGGCGGGGGTTATGCCTTCCTGGGCCGGCAGACTGGACGAAGCCACCATCAAGGCGTTGGCCGTCTATGTTCATACATTGGGTGGCGGTGAATAATACGTTTAATATAAGGTCATAACATATGACGGAAGAAATATCCGGGGCGGGCTCCTCTGAAAAGAAACCCGCCTCAATCATTCCCCACCACAAGGTGAAACGTGCCAAGGTAAAACCCGTCAACAAGGCGGAAAACAGATCCCTGTATGCGGCCCGGGAGAAAATTCATCCCAAACGCGCCAAAGGCACTTTCCGGACAGCCAAATGGTGGGTGATGATTGTCACCCTGTCGATCTATTATATCACCCCATGGCTGCGCTGGGACCGGGGTGAGGGCATGCCCGATCAGGCCGTTCTGGTGGATATTACCAACAATCGATTTTATTTCTTCATCATCGATATCTGGCCCCAGGAAGTCTATTATATTACAGGCCTTTTGATACTGGCGGCGGTGGGCCTGTTTCTGGTGACCAGTACGCTGGGACGGGTCTGGTGCGGATATACCTGCCCGCAAACGGTCTGGGTGGATCTTTTCCTTGTGGTGGAACGTTTTTTTGAGGGCGACCGCAACGCCCGTATCAAGCTCGACAAAGCGCCCTGGAGCCTCTCCAAGCTTACCAAAAGAAGCCTGAAACATATCAGCTGGATATTCATTGCCGTCATGACCGGCGGGGCCTGGGTATTTTATTTTTCCGATGCCCCCACCCTGCTGGGGCAATTATTTGAATTTGACGCACCACTCACCACTTATTTCTGGATCGCGCTGCTGACGTGTACCACCTATCTTCTGGGTGGTTTTGCCCGCGAACAGGTATGTACCTATATGTGTCCCTGGCCCCGTATTCAGGGGGTGATGATGGATGAGGAAACCCTGGCGGTCATGTATCGCCATGACCGGGGGGAGCCCCGCGCGCCGCATAAGAAAAATGAAAGCTGGGACGGGCGCGGCGATTGTATCCAGTGCCGCCAATGTGTGGTGGTCTGTCCCGCCGGTATTGATATCCGCGACGGCATGCAGCTCGAATGTATTCAATGCTCGCTGTGTATTGATGCCTGTGATCAGGTGATGGAGAAAATTGGCCGGCCCAAAGGGCTGATTGCCTATGACAGTCTGGCTAATTTTGACCGCCGTAAACAGGGAAAAACCGAGGTCACCCGTATTGTCCGTCCCCGCACCATCGCCTATGCCATGTTTCTGATTGTAGTGGGCAGTCTTATGTTGCATAGTCTGCTCAACCGGGCTGATCTTGATCTGAATATTTTGCGGGATCGTAATCCGCTCTATGTCCAGCTGTCCTCCGGGGATATCCGCAATGGTTATACGGTAAAAGTCCTCAACAAAAAACATGTACAGCGCTCATTTTCCATCGCGGTGGAAGGTCTGAAGGATTATCAAATGCGCGTTGAGGGCCTGAGCACATTAAACGGCGAAAATATGCCCATCATTGATGTGGAACAAAACCGCCTGCGCTCGGTCAAAGTCTATATATCCATCCCGCAAAAAGACCTTACCCACCACAGTTTTGATTTCGACTTTATCGTCAAGGATCAAAATGGGGAAAGTTTTGAGCGTAAGACAACAACATTCAAAGGGCCAAGCAGTGAATAAAGCAAAAAAACTGACCGGTCGCACCGTGGCCTTATGGATTTCAGGTTTCTTCCTGGTGGTTTTTACCGTAAACGGCATCATGACCTATCTCGCCTTTCATTCATGGGGCGGGCTTGAAACCCAGGATGCCTACCGCAAGGGTCTGGACTATAACCGGGAAATTGAGGCCGCCAGAGCACAGAAAACATCCGGCTGGAAGATTAGCCTCGCCTCTGATCCCGGTCAAATGCAGGGCCATATCAATGTCATGATTACCCGCCCTGAGGGCAGCACCGATCCTGTGCTGATCCAAGCCTCAATCAGCCGCCCGGCCACCGATAAATATGATCAGACCATCCCCCTTCTGCCCCAGCCGGACGGCCTGTTTACGGCCCCCTATGTCTTACCACTGCCGGGGCAGTGGGATATTGTCATTCTGGTAAAAACCGAAGAAGATGGTACCGCCTATACCCTAAACAGGCGATTCTTCATCCCTGAACCCAGCCCAGAACCCTAGGCGCAATAACATTTAAGCCGTTCCGAGAAAACATATGACCGCCACCATCGCCCAGACAATCAATAGAACCAACCCACAGGATATTGAACATTTTGTGGTGGAAGGCCTGCATTGTCCGTCCTGCATTCGCGAGATTGAAGGCACCCTCAAAGAAAATCCCGCCATCAAAAATGCCCGAGTGAACCTGAGCACGCAAAGGCTGGCCGTGGAATGGCAGGGCGGGGATATATCTGATCCATTGGGCGCGGATCATGTGATTAAAACCCTGAAGAATATTGGTTTTAAGGCTTTTCCTTTTGAAAGCAGTTCGCATGCGGGTGATGATGAGGGCAAACGCCTACTGATCGCCATGGCTGTGGCCGGTTTTGCCGCCGCCAATGTGATGCTGCTTTCCGTATCAAGCTGGTTCGGCAGTGATATGGGCGATGAAACCCGGCGTTTCTTTCACTGGATTTCAGCCCTGATTGTTCTGCCCGCCGCCACCTTTGCCGGCATGCCTTTTTACACATCCGCATGGGGCGCCTTAAAACAGCGCAAACTTAATATGGATGTGCCCATTTCGCTGGCGGTGATATTGGCCTGTGCCATGAGTTTGATGGAAACCATTTCCGGCGGCCTCCATACCTATTTTGACGCGGCAGTGATGTTGCTGTTCTTTTTGCTGATTGGCCGTTATCTGGACCGGAAAATGCGCAATCATGCCCGTTCCACCGCCCAGAACCTGATCAATTACCGCCCCAAAAAGGCCACTCTGGTGAATGATGATGGCAGCAGCGCAGAAACGGCCATCGAAATGCTGGCCCATGATATGGTGGTGCGCATCGCCCCGGGTGAACGCATTCCCGTGGACGGTATCATTATCAAAGGCCTCTCGGATATTGACAACAGCCTGGTGACCGGGGAAAGCCTGCCCATCAAGGCCGAACCGGAAACAAAGGTTTTTGCCGGAACCCTTAATTTGAGCGGCGCGCTTGATGTGCGCATTACCGCCCTCAGCGGCAAAACCCTGCTGGATGAAATCATCAGCCTGATGGAAGTGGCTGAACAGGGCCGGGCCAAATATGTTCGTCTTGCCGACAAAGCCGCCCAGATCTATGCCCCTGCCGTGCATCTTCTGGCCCTATTCACCTTTCTGGGCTGGTTGTTCTTCAGTGATGTGGGGTGGCAGCAATCCCTGATTACCGCCATTGCGGTTTTGATCATCACCTGCCCCTGCGCTCTGGGCCTTGCGGTTCCGGTGGTACAGGTGGTGGCCTCGAGCCGTCTTTTCAAAAGCGGCATATTGTTAAAAGCCGCCGATGGGCTGGAACGGCTGGCAGAGGTGGATACCATTGTTTTTGACAAGACCGGCACCCTCACTCTGGGACAGCCGGAACTGGTGGCGTCAGATGAAATCCCGGATACGGCCATGGCTTTGGCCGCAAGACTTGCCAAAACATCCACCCATCCCCTGTGTCGGGCGCTGATTGCCGCCTGTCATGCCCGCAACATAGACACAATTGCCTGTGACAATGACCTGCATGAAGAAGCCGGCATGGGACTGGAAAGCATTGTGGATGGGGTGCGGGTGCGGCTGGGCAACCGTCAATGGTGCGGGATATCCGATCAAAGGGAAAATCAGGATCGCTACAGTGAATTATGGCTGAAGGTGGCAGATCAGGAACCGGTCTTTTTTGCCTTTCAGGATCGTTTGCGCCCGGATGCGGTTCAGGTGATCGCATGGCTTAAAAGCAAAGGTTTCCGGCTGGCGCTGATTTCCGGCGACAGGGCCGATGTGGTCGCGGACGTGGCAAAAACTCTCGGGTTTGAAGATTATCTGGGCGAGGCAAAACCACAGGATAAAATCAGCAAACTCGATCAGCTGAAAAAAGAGGGCCGTAAGATATTGATGGTGGGGGATGGTTTGAATGATGCCCCGGCCCTGAAGGCGGCTTATGTATCCATTTCCCCTTCTTCTGCCGCTGATGTCAGCCAGAATGCGGCGGATTTTATTTTTCAGTCAGAAAATCTCGACAATATTATTCGCGCCTATGAAGTATCCCTCAAAAGCCGCCGTCTGGTTTTTGTCAATTTTGCCCTCGCGGCCCTGTATAATTTGATTGCGGTGCCCTTTGCCGCCGCCGGGCTTTTAACCCCGCTGATCGCGGCGCTGGCCATGTCCGGTTCATCCATTGTGGTCACGGCCAACGCCTTGAGGTTAAATCTCACCTCCCTTTATCACAGCGGGAAAACCCGCTGATGGAAGGGCTTATTTACCTCATACCCATTGCGCTTTTTCTGGGTCTTCTGGGACTGGGTGCCTTCCTCTGGTCCATGCGATCCGGTCAGTATGAAGACCTGGACTCCGCCTCTTACCGGGCTTTGTTTGAAGAAGATGAAATGGAAGCGGAAAGCCGCAAAAAAGAAAAGAAACAATAGGTTTTTTCAAACCCTTTCGATACACTCCCCCCCATGAAAGATAAAAGCCTGAACAGCAGGATGTGGCATATTGCCATACCTTCCATTATTGCCAACATCTCCATCCCCATGCTGGGGCTGGCGGACAGTTTTATCATGGGTCATTTGCCCGATGCCCGTTATCTAGGCGCCATAGCCCTTGGGGCCATGGTGATCTCCATCCTCTATAACAGTGTCAACTTCCTCCGAATGGCCACCACGGGTTTTACCGCCCAGGCTTATGGCGGCAGGCAAGGCAAGGAAATTTCCCTGATCTATCTGCGCGGCTGTCTTCTGGCTCTGGGCATTGGTCTGTTTTTTATGCTCATTCAGACATTTGTCGCTGATTTATTGTTGTCCTTTTCCACCGTGGGCCGGGATGTGGAAGACCTTACCCGAACCTATATCGCCATTCGCATCTGGGGCGCGCCTTTTGCCTTGATGAATTTTGTCGCTGTGGGCTGGCTGCTCGGCCTGCATAAGCCGCGTCAGGCGCTTTTTATTCAGGTCAGCATGAATGTGGCCAATATTTTGCTCAACTTTTTATTCGTATATGGTTTTCACATGACGGTGGAGGGGGTGGCTTACGGCACCATCCTTTCAGAATTCGGTGCGGCGCTGCTCAGTCTTTATCTGATCAACCGTCAGTCGCGGGACAAGACAGGTTATGCCATCTGGCACGGAAAAAACAGTGCCGGCTTCCTGAACAAAGCGGCCTTTACAAAAATGGTGGTTCTGAACCGGGATATTTTTATCCGCACCGCCTGCCTTACCGGCACCATGGCCAGTTTCACACTTTTTGGCGCCAGCTTTGGCAAAACTGTGCTTGCGGCCAATGCCATCTTGATGAATTTGCAAATGGTCACATCTTTCGGTCTTGATGGTTTTGCCCAAGCCGCCGAAGTATTGGTGGGCAAGGAAATTGGACAACGTTCAAGGAAAAAACTGCGTCAGGCCGTAATTCTGTCCAGCAAATGGGCCTTGATCACTGCCAGTATTTTCAGCCTGTTTTATTTCTTCGCCGGGCCCGTGATCATCAGCCTGCTCACCAATATCGAACCTGTGCGCCAGACGGCCAACAGCTATTTGATCTGGGTGATCATTCTGCCCCTGCTTTCGGTATGGAGCTTTCAGCTCGACGGTATTTTTATCGGCGCCACGATGGGCAAATCCATGCGCAACAGCATGATTTTATCGGTTCTGGTGTATATTCTCTGCCTGATTTTCTTCCTGCCGTCTTATGGCAATCATGGCCTTTGGCTTTCTTATAGTATTTTCCTACTGATGCGCGCCATCGGCCTTGGAACAGAATATCCGAAAATAGAAAAGGCGGCCGGGAAAGGCCGCCTGTAAAACATAAAGACTGAAGATCAGGCTCTAAAGAATTTCGAGGATATTTTCAGGCGGGCGGCCAATGGCGGCTTTGCCATTTGCAACAACAATGGGGCGTTCGATCAGTTTGGGATGTTTGACCATGGCCCGGATCAGCTCGGCCCAGCTCAGGTTTTCATTATCCAGATTATTCTCTTTATATTCCGGCTCTTTCCTGCGCATCAGTTCCCGAGGTTTCAATTCCATCAGATCCAGCAGGTTTTCAATGGTCTGCACCGTGGGCACATCTTTTAAATATTCCACGATGACCGGTTCTATGCCTTGTTCTCTGATCAGTTCCAATGTCTGGCGTGATTTGCTGCATCTGGGATTATGATAAATTGTCACACTCATTTTATATTCCTCATTTTTTATGATCGGCACCAATGGCTTGTTCCAGCGCGGTAAAACCGTCCTGTTTTAACAGTTTTATCAGGTCTTTTTTAATCCGCCGTACCAGTCCCGGCCCATGATAGACCAAAGCCGAATAAAGTTGAACCAAAGATGCACCGGCACGAATTTTGGCATAGGCCTGCGCACCACTGGCGATGCCGCCCACACCCACAAGCGGTATACGCCCTTCGGTCAGTTGATACATATGCGATAAAAGCGCCGTCGACATTTCAAAAAGCGGCTGACCACTCAGCCCGCCAGCCTCTTCCCTTTGCCCATCACGAAGACCATCGCGCAATCCAACAGAAGTATTGCTGACAATCAAACCGTCCATGCCATGTTTCAGGATAATATCCGCAATATCCTGTTTTTCGCCATCATCCAGATCAGGGGCAATTTTAACCAGAAGCGGCACCGTGGAATTTGCCGCCTTGCGGGTATGCAACAGACGGCTCAGCAATTCATCCAGCGCTTCCCTGCCCTGCAAGGCGCGCAGCCCCGGTGTATTGGGGGATGAAATATTGATGGTGAAATAATTTGCCAGCCCAATCAGACGTTCCAGGCAGGTCACATAATCCTGTATCGGGTCTTCACTATCTTTATTGGCACCAATATTGGCGCCGATGATGCCGCATTTATTCAGGCCCTTGCGCCTTTTTAAATTGGCGGCATACGCCTCCAGCCCCTTATTGTTAAAACCCATCCGGTTAATCACGGCCTGATCTTCGCTCAGCCTGAACAGGCGTGGTTTGTCATTGCCTTCCTGGGGCCGTGGTGTCACCGTACCCGTTTCCACCAGACCAAAACCCTGCGCAATCATGGCACAGGGAACTTCGGCATTTTTATCAAATCCCGCCGCAAGTCCCACCGGGTTTGGAAAGTCCATGCCCCACAATTGATTTGATAATATCGGATCGTCCATATGATGTGATGTGGGCAATAATCCCTGTTTTAGCATCATGATGGCAAGCCCATGCGCCCGTTCGGGGGACAAGGAAAAAATCAGGGGTCGGGCCAGAGAATATAAATCCATAAATTTCACATCTTGTTTAATCATCAGCCTTTTGAGCAACCAGACTTTTAAGCAATCGGCCTTTTGGCCTCTTCTGATTTTAAAGGCTTAAAATAAAAACATGCACCATCAATCCTGATCGTGCATGTTAATTAAATCACCGTAATCGTCCTTTAGGTCAAGCTTCTTTATTCTCTTGCAACAATTGCGCAGAATTACCCATAGCTTTGACCATTTCAAATAATTTTTTACGAATGGCCGGGTCGGTAATTTTATAATAGGCCCGTACCAGTTCCAGTGTTTCCCGGCGGGAAAGTTGACCCACTTCGAAATTCTGACTGCCTTCTTCCGCCATGCCTTCAGAGCGATTGGCAACTTCGGCTGTCATATCGTCAAAGAAGAAAGAAACCGGCACATCAAGAATGCGCGAAAGTTGATAAAGTCTGCTGGAGCCGATGCGATTGGCACCACGCTCGTATTTTTGAATCTGCTGAAAGGTAAGCTTTAAAGCTTTACCCAGTTTCTCCTGGCTCATCCCAAGTAAGGTTCTGCGTAATCTTACGCGTGAACCCACATGCACATCCACCGGATCAGGTATTTTCTTAATCATCACTATTCCCAACTATTACTACTCAATACTAAAATGCTCACTCAAACTCATTTCGCCGTTTATCGGTCTGTTTAATGAGCCATACTGTTATAGTTTGCAATCAGCATGGTCAAGCATTTTCTTATATACAACCCCCCTATGCCTCTGTATCACTGAAACAATGAGCATGATCATAAACAACATACAACCAAAAGTCCAATCCCTAATTCCTGCGTAAATTGTCATGTTTTCAAGCTTTTTGGGCAGCCTTCCTTCCACAATTCCACGACTGTTCAGGGGCAGTTCCTTTAATATGCGTCCATAAGGATCGATGATGGCGGATATGCCGGTGCCGGCGGAACGCACCACCGGCAGACCTTCTTCAATGGCCCGGATTCTGGTTTGTAAAAAATGCTGAAAAGGCCCACTGGACTGACCATACCAGGCATCATTGGTTATGTTTAAAATCCATTCCGGCCGGTCATTCGCATCCACTACCTCTGCGGGAAAATTAATTTCATAGCAGATCAGGACACTGACCCTTGGCAAGCCTTTGACATCAATGGTCTTCACCCCTGTCCCCGGTGTAAATTCGCTTTGAAACAGGCTGCCGATCCCCACAAGATCCATCATGATCTTAAAGGGTCTGGGCGTATATTCGCCAAAGGGCACAAGTCGGCTTTTATCATAAATATCCCCGACCACTCCGCCTGAATCAATGGACATGAAAGAGGTCCAGACTTTAAATTCCGGCCTACGTTCCAGACGCAGATAACCCGTCATCAACACATTATCTTCCCCCAGCATGTCCGCAATCAGAAAACGCCTTGAGGGTTCTGCATCAAGGGCGTAAATCGCCGCCGTTTCCGGCCAGATCACATGGGTGGCTTTATCGCCGGGCCTGTTTTTGCTCAGCCGTAAATAATCAAGGAAATTATCCGTGCGTTTTTCCCGGTTCCATTTGTCTTTCTGGGAAATATTGGGCTGCACCAGTTTCAACACCACATCATCCACAAATAACACATCATTATTGAGCCGCAGGGCACCATAAAGGCCAAGCCCCAAAAGAAGAATAAGCCCAAAACCCATGACGGCCTTTCCTTCTGTGGCTTTCAGTGTTTTCACCGCCACAACAAAAGGCACAAAGGCCACAAACATCACCACAAGTCCCAAGCCATACACACCCCACAGCGCCGTGGATTGCAGCAAAATATCGGAAAAACCCAAACTATATCCGGCCAAATTCCACGGCAGGCCATGAAATAAATGGCCCCTGAGCCATTCCGCCATATTCCACAGGACAATAAAGCTTAAAATAATCGGCAATAAATAAAGCTCAAAAGACTTGCGGGCATAGATTTTATAAACAGCATAACTGACCACCCCCCCATACAGACCCAAGAGGCCGGACAACAGGCCAACCGCGCCGATGCCCATCAGGCCGGTGACCCCATCCTGAATAACAAAACTGTTTGCGATCCAGTATAGGCCTGCGAAAAACTGACCAAAGGCAAACCACCATCCCAGACTGAAGGCTTCCAGACCAGTGCGGGATTTTTGAAAAATGATCAGCAATAAAAAAGGATAAACAACGAATAATATCGGAAAAAAATAAACCGGTGCGTAAGAAAGCGCCGAGAGTAATCCTGCCAGAAAAGTCAAACCGATGGTCTGAAGACTGGAACGCTTGTCGACCCAGCCCTGTAAAAATCCGAAAAATCGTGAAGTTTCAGGCTTCATTTTGCCCCCTCAACCATCCTCATGCGGAATATTTTCAGGCTGTATTCTGTGAACCAATATGGTTTTGATGCTCCGGGCATCCCCTTCCTGAATTTCAAATCTTATGCCGCTTTTGTGAGTGATGGTCTCCCCCACTTCGGGAATATGACCGGCAATGGTAAAGACCAGACCGCCCAAACTATCCACGTCTTCATCCTGATCGTCGCTCAAAAGATCAATGCCCAGAAGCGCTTCCAGATCTTCGATGGGCAATCTCGCGTCCCCTCTGAGAGCGCCACTTGGCAATTCAGCCAGAAGTTCCACACTCGCCGCATCATGTTCATCTTCAATGTCACCCACGATCTGTTCCACCAGATCCTCAATGGTGAGCAGGCCGTCAGTGCCGCCATATTCATCCACCACCAAAGCCATATGAATATGGGTGGCCTGCATCTTGGTAAGCAAATCCATCAACTTCATCGCGGGCGGGACAAAAAGAATGGGGCGCTGAACCGATTTAAGCGATAATTTCTGGCCGTTCTTCTGCGCCTCAACATAAACTCTGAGGGCGTCCTTGATATGAACCATGGCAATCACTTCATCAAGGCTTTCACGGTATACCGGAAGACGCGACACCGTACCTTCCACAAAAACATTCAACACATCTTCGAAAGGGCTGGAATCTTCCACAGCCAATATATCGGTGCGCGGCACCATCACGTCATCCACCCTCTTATCGCCAAAGGTCAGGGTGTTTTTAATGATGGAACGTTCTTCTTCACCAAGGGAATCATCCTCGGATTCAAGTTCCTCCATAACCTCTTCAAGGCTTTCCTTGAGCGAAGGGTCACTGGAGCGGGCGGTTAGCAGGTTTTTCAACCAGCTCAAAAAACCGCCCTGTTTACTCGATGGAGGTTCCGGTTCGGAACTTTCCTCAATTATGCTATTTTGTGTATTCATATTTTCCGATTAAAAGTCCCATGGCATATGTTGCAACAGCTTATTGTCTCAGGCTTCGTAAGGATCGTCAATAGCAAGTTTGGCAAGGATTTTCTTTTCCAGAGCCTCCATTTCTACCGCTTCACCTTCTTCCACATGATCATAAGCCACAAGATGTAACAAGCCGTGAATAAAAAGGTGGCAAAAATGATCCTTCAGGCTCTTATTCTGGGCCTCGGCCTCCCGGCACAGGGTTTCCAGCGAGAAGATTATATCCCCCAGGGCCACAGGATAATCCGGCAGGCCCATGCTGTTATGTAAATAAGCCTTTATTTCTGCTTCTTCAAGGGATGGAAAGGACAAAACATTGGTGGGCCTGTCCCGGGCGCGATATTCCTTATTCAAAACTTGTATTGCCGCATCGCCGGTAAGCAGAATGGAAATTTCCAGCTGGGGAAATTTTTTAAGAATTTCACCTTCGGGCACCAGACTGATCATGGCCGCCAGACATTCTTCCATAAGCTGATCGGCACCGGGCAGTTTTTCTGACCAGCCTTTTAATTCCGTGGAAATATCAAGGCTTATGGTATCCGGGATCATCAGCTCTCATCCCGCTTGTCATAAGCCCGAACAATCTTGCCCACCAGAGGATGACGCACCACATCGGTGGCATCAAATTCAATAAAATCAATGTCACGCATATGCCGTAAAACCGCAATCGCGTCCGTAAGGCCGGACGTGGAACCTTCGGGCAGGTCGGTTTGCGAAGGGTCACCACACACCACCATATGACAATTTTCCCCAAAACGGGTCAGCAGCATTTTCATCTGCATAGGGGTGGTATTCTGCGCTTCATCCAGAATTACAAAAGCGTTCGACAGGGTGCGTCCGCGCATGAAAGCCAGCGGGGCCACTTCAATATCGCCGCGCTCCATGCGTTTTTCTGTCTGTTCCATCGAAATCATCTGTGCCAAAGCATCATAAAGCGGGCGCAGATAAGGGTCGACCTTTTCCTTAAGATCGCCGGGAAGAAAACCGAGCTTTTCCCCGGCTTCCACCGCAGGACGGGACAGAATAATACGTTCCACCTTACCTTCCAGCAGGTGCGACACCGCCATGGCCACCGCAAGAAAAGTCTTGCCCGTTCCCGCTGGCCCCAGACCAAAGGTCATTTCCCGGTGGCGCAGCGCATCAATATAACGGGCCTGATTTTTCGAGCGCGCGGTAATGGTGGTCTTGCGGGTTCGGATGCTGTGATCCTGTTCCACATCACCCGTAATTTCAGAACCCTGGGCATGACGGGGGAAATCCAGAAAACCAGCCATGCGAATGGCCCCGTCCACATCCGCCATTTCTACGTCCAGACCCTTGCCCAGACGTTCATAGAGGTTATTGAGGATCATCTGCGCCGTGGCACAGCCTTCCTTATCGCCTTCAATCGCCACCTGATTGCCGCGCGCGGCGAACTGCACATCCAGCTTTTGTTCCAGTCGGGACAAATGGGCGTGATGTTCGCCAAAAAGCGCTGGCAGAAGCATGTTGTCTTCAAATTCCAGGGTAATTTTTACGGGCACCTGTTTTCTGGATTTCGCCATCAGCTGATAAATTCACCTTTCAGGCTGCGGGCACCCCCGGCGGTGATTTTAACCTCGGTAATCCGGTTCAGAATTTCTTCCGCCTTGTCACCGGCGTCAATATGCACCGCCTGCATATAGGGACTGCGGCCCACCAGCTGACCTGTTTCCTTGCCAATCCGGTCAAACAAAACCCCCATGGTCTGACCGACCGAGGCTTTATTAAAGGCCATTTGTTGGCGTTCCAGTTCGGTCTGCAACTGCGCCAGACGTTCCACCTTCACATGTTCTTCCACCTGATCATCGCGCTCTGCCGCCGGGGTGCCGGGGCGTGGGCTATATTTGAATGAATAAGCCTGAGAATAATTTACCTTGCGTACCAGATCCATGGTCTGCTCAAAATCCGCGTCCGTCTCACCGGGGAAACCGACAATAAAATCACCGGACAGGGCAATATCGGGCCGCACCGCGCGCAATCTGTCCAAAATATCCAGATAGGATTTAATGGTATGATGGCGGTTCATGGCCTTGACAATCTTGTCTGATCCGGCCTGTACGGGCAGATGAAGATAAGGCATACACTCAGCCACATCGCCGTGTACCTGTATCAATTCATCGGTCATGTCACTTGGGTGTGATGTGGTATAACGAATACGCTGAAAATCGGTCTGATCGGCCAGTTCCCGGATCAGGCGTGCCAGTGACCATTCTTTCCCGGTCTCTGACATCCCGTGATAGGCATTGACATTCTGACCCAGAAGCGTCACTTCGAGAACCCCGGCCTCATTAAGCCGCGCCGCGTCCTGCATCACATCTTCTATGGTGCGGGAAAATTCGGCACCGCGTGTATAAGGCACCACACAATAGGTGCAGAATTTATCACAGCCTTCCTGAACCGTAAGAAAAGCCGTTGTTTTTTGCGCCGTAGACTTTTGTGCAAGGCTCTTGAATTTTTCATCCACCGAAAGGTCTGTATCCAATATGCGCGGCCGTTCGCCCTCGGCCTTTTTCGACACGGCCTGATCCACCATTTTCGGCAGTCGGTGATAGGTCTGGGGGCCAAAGACCATATCCACCACAGGCGCGCGTTTCATGATCTCGCCACCTTCAGCCTGCGCCACACAGCCGCCCACGGCCAGAACCATATCCTTGCCGCCTTTTTTAACTCTTTTGTCCTTCATGACCCGCAGACGGCCAATATCGGAATAAACCTTTTCCGCCGCCTTTTCCCGGATATGACAGGTGTTCAGCACCACCAGATCGGCACCATCCGGCGTGTCCGTGGTTTCATAACCCTCATCCGCCATGACCCCAGCCATTCGTTCTGTATCATAGACATTCATCTGGCAGCCATAGGTTTTAATAAACAGCTTCTTGGTCACATTATTTCCTGTAATAAATTTAGAGCCTCAACATCTGCGCGCACTCTAGCACTAAGCTCGACGGAGTCAATATTTCAGTAGGCCCAGTAATATTTCACCTGGCTCAGTATTAATGTAATAAAAGTGCGGAAAAATTCAATGTGGGCCGATCAAGGATTATTATATAAGATATTGCTAATATTTTAATTGACTTCCGGCATCTGAACATATTATCTAGATAGTCTGTATTTCCAAATAGCATGTAGTCCAGTTGCGTGATTTCTCACTTCATTGTGAATTCAATCATGATGAAACCTATTCAACATCTTAACATTTAAAGGGACATGCCATGACCACATCACTTCCCGGCCAAGAAATCTATCCCGCATTCGAAAAAGCCACCAGTGAATCATCCATTGATTCAAACGCAGACTTCGATTCCGGTTGGCAACTGGCCAATAATTTCAGCAACCATATGGTTGCGATCGATCATAATCTCGCCGCGATCCCCAGCCAGGTCACAATTCTCTTTTCTCCTGACAAACAGACGGTTTATCCGCTAAACTGGTCCTGGGGTGCGAATAGTGCAGGCAATCCGGTTACCATTTCCATGAATGACACCAGTGTTGATCTGGCCATATTTGCCGGTGCAGCACTGCATGGGGTCTGGAACCCTGCCAATGCGCAATGGACCATGTATACCCAGGGTTATTTCCGGGTCTTTGCCAACCGCTGACAAAGACATGGATCGATAGGGCTATTCTGGACAATGATGTTGCCAAACCATAGCAATATCATTGTCCTTTTGTATTTTTCCGGCTTTTAGCAGAATAAACCAGATCAGCCCTCGGTTCCCTTATCCTCTTTGGCCACTTCTTCTGTTGTCTTACGACTTTTTTCCAGATTTTCATTTTTCTTGAAAAGGCTTTGAGACAGATCGCGGAATTTTTCCACCACTTCATGCCAGCTGTAACCGGACAGAAAACCAACGGCTGCAAAACCCAGTTCTGCGGTCACGGGGGTATTTTCATTGGAAATATTACCGGCAAAAACCAGAAGACCGCTCTGAAACAAGGCAAAAACCATAAGCCCTATAATCGCCGCAAGAATGGGGGAGAAGAAAAACCCCCAGATATGATCCAGATCATATATTTTCTTAACCGCCACATATTTATGGAAAGAAACAATATCCAGCGTGCCACAGCCCAGAATGGACCCCACCAATGAAAATAACGCCAGTTTAAAAACAGGCATTATGCCAACATCTGGCTCTATTCCCCAAATCCAGAAAAGGGACGAAAAGCCATTTAACCAGCCATCAAACAAAAGCCAGATGCCTAAAATACAATAGGATACAGTGAAAGGCAGCACCACAAGCATAGAGCCATGAAAATTGGGATATTGCCTGCCCGGCCCTAAATCATCTTCACTTTTCTCAACTTTATCTTCCTCAGTCATCAGCCCACCTTCAATATTCGGGTAGATATTCGTTCTGATCAAGAGCCTTTAAATAGCACAAATATGGATTGATTGAAAATATTATGGTACTTTTGGGTTGATGGGGGCACGCCCCCGTGCTCGCGCACTCCCCCACCTCGCATAAGCTCGGGCGGCCGCTTGGCCTTGCCTCAGACCATTATGGTCTTCGGATTGGAGTGTTATGTTGTGAGGGCGGAGTGTGGAGCTTTTCATTATTTATTGATTGATGGGGGTTTCACCCCCGTGCTCGCGCACTCCCCCACCTCGCATAAGCTCGGGCGGCCGCTTGGCCTTGCCTCAGACCATTATGGTCTTCGGTTACTGTGCCCTTTCCGGGAAGGACGAAAGGCCCTACGTTCCCACCTTCCTAAATCAGGCTCCAATCCGAAGGCTATATAGCCTGAGGCAAGCGCGACTGCGCGCCCGAGCTTATGCGAGGTGGGGGAGTGCGCGAGCACGGGGGAGTATTCCCCCATCAACCAATAATGTGGGGGAGTGCGCGAGCGTGGGGGTGAAACCCCCATCAATCAGTAAATAATGCCCCGCAGGGCCTGAGATATTTCCTTGTCTGAATGAAAACTTCTGATATGATAAGGGGATACGTGAAAAGGTGGCTGCATGAGAAGAAATTTCCTGATTGCATATATGCTGGCATTTTCATTCTTTTTTGCCCATTCTTTTTCTCAGAGGGCGATGGCGGCTCCGGTATATCAGATTGACATTGACGGCCCCATTGGTCCCGGCATTTCCTCTTATGTGGTGACGGCCCTGAAACAAGCACAGAGCCGTGATCTGTCTGCCATTCTTATAACCCTGAACACCCCCGGCGGTCTCGACAGTTCCATGCGGGAGATTGTTCAGGAGATCCTTGCATCAAACAAACCTGTGGTCTGTTATGTGAGCCCGAGCGGTGCCAGAGCCGCCAGTGCCGGTACCTATATCCTCATGGCCTGCCCGGTTGCAGCCATGGCGCCGGGCACCACCATCGGGGCGGCGACCCCCATTGCCATTGGCGGTGGTGCAAGCCCGCAAACAGAACCGAAAGAAAAAGGTGAAAAACGCCATCCCGATATGAGCGACAAGGCCTTAAGCGATTCTTCCGCCTATATGCGCAGCCTTGCCAGAATGCGGGGGCGGCCCATCGACTGGGCCGACCGTTTTGTGCGCGAGGCCGCCAGTGTTTCAGACAGCGAAGCCCTGGAACATGGCATCATTGACTATCAGGCGGCCTCAATCCGGGCGCTCTTAACAGCCATGGACGGTCATCAGGTCAAATTTAATGACACTGTCTGGACCCTGAAAACCGCCATGGCCGACATCACTCACGCCAACCCCACATGGCGCGATGAATTTCTGGCGCTGATTTCCGATCCCAATATTGCCTATATTTTATTGCTGATTGGTGTCTATGGCCTGATTTTTGAATTTTCCAATCCCGGCCTGATGCTGCCGGGCATCGTGGGGGCCACTTCGCTGATCATCGCCCTTTATGCTTTGCAGATGCTGCCGGTGAATTATGCGGGACTGGCCTTATTGCTGCTGGGGCTGGGCCTGATCATTGCGGAGGCTTTTGTGCCCTCCTTTGGGGTATTGGGCATCGGTGGCATCGCGGCTTTTGTCTTTGGCTCGATCATGCTCTTTGATACAGATATCCCCGGTTTCAAGGTCTCGCCCAGCCTGATTGGCAGTGTGGCCGGGGTCAGCAGCCTTCTGGCGTTGGTTTTTATCACCATGGCGGTACGGGCCTGGCGCCGTCCTGCGGTCAGTGGTGCGGAAGGCATGATTGGCTCTGAGGGCATAATACTCGACTGGCATCAGGGCAAAGGCCATGTTCGCACCCATAGTGAGGTCTGGGCCGCCACCGGTGATCAGGCGCTGAAAAAAGGAGCCCAGGTGCGTGTGAAAGACCTGCACGGGCTGGTACTGGACGTAGAACCACAAAAATCAGATGGAGAGAAAGATGACTGAAATTGAATTTGGGCAGATTTTTGGCCAATATCTGCCATTCATATTCTTAATCGGGTTGATCTTATCTGCCTTCAAGGTTCTAAGGGAATATGAGCGCGGGGTGATTTTCATGCTCGGCCGTTTCTGGAAGGTCAAAGGCCCCGGCCTGATCATTGTCATTCCCATCATTCAGAAAATGGTGCGCGTGGACCTCAGAACCACCGTGATGGATGTGCCCGAACAGGATGTGATTTCCCGCGACAATGTATCGGTCAAGGTTAATGCCGTGGTTTATTACCGGGTTGTCGACCCCCAGCGCGCCATCATCGAGGTGGAGGATTTTCAATATGCCACCAGTCAACTGGCCCAAACCACCCTGCGTTCGGTTCTGGGGCAGCATCAGCTTGACGAAATGCTGTCCAAGCGGGACATGTTGAACAAGGATATTCAGGAACTTCTGGATATGCAGACCGATGCCTGGGGCATCAAGGTTTCAAATGTGGAATTAAAACATGTGGATCTGGACAGCAGTATGATCCGCGCCATCGCCAAAGAGGCCGAAGCCGAACGCCTGCGCCGGGCCAAGGTCATTTCCGCCAAAGGCGAGGCCCAGGCGGCGGATAATATTCTGGCGGCGGCAAATGTGCTGCAAAAGCGCCCCGAAGCGATGCAGATCCGTTATTTGACCGCCCTGCATGATATTACCAGTGAAAAAACCTCCACCATCGTCTTTCCATTCCCGATGAATTTATTTCAACAATGGATGAAGCCGGAAGGGGATAAAGCAACACCGGCCAAAAAATCAGACAAATGATATAGGGCAGACCCTAACTGAGCATCAATGGCATCTATAGCAGATGATCAGCCTTTCAGCGGTGGGACCAGTCATGGTCATCATCATCATTATTGGGGGACAGGCCCAGAATATCACCTTTTGTCGTCACCCCTAGCCCCAATATAGTGCGGTTGGCATAGTTGAAATAAGCCGCAACCTGATTAATTTCCAGGATTTCACCATCCTCACAGCCCGATTTGTGCAAATCTGATATGTCTGTTTCCTGCAGGCTGGCGGCATCAAGGGTCAGCTTCCCTGCATAGTGCAAGAGCGCACTTTGTTTTTGATCAAACACAAGCTCAGGTTTCCTGTTTTCAAGGGCCTGAAAAATTTTCTCTGCATTTTCTTCATCATCCAGCAGGCGTTTCAGGCCGCAATAATGATGCTGAACGCAATAATCACACTGGTTCAGCAGGCTCACATAAACCCCCACCGTTTCCAGAAACCATTTTTCGCTCTGGTTACTATTATGATGCAGGACATTTTTATACAGGGCCAAATGACCTTCAAGGCTATGGGGGCGCAAGGAATGGGCCATCAGGATATTGTCAATCCTGTTATCCGCCCCCTTCACCCTGTCATAGATTTTTTTCAAACGCCCTTTGGCCTTTTCATAATCTATTGTTTTTATCCAAGTCATTCAATTTACCCTTTTTTCCATTTATGATTTACCTTACCCTGCCTTAATGGCAACAATCAAACATATCCCCCACAATGCGGAATATGAAAAACAGATCATAAAAAGGATCAAAATATGGGCAGATTTCAGAAAATTTTTACAGCTCTCACGCTGACTTTCACCTTAATATCTTTCAGTCATGCCGGCGAAGTCGTCCGGCCTTCAAAAATGGATCAGGCGGATATAGAGGGCAAAATTTTCCAGCGCCCCAATATGGAAAAAGAAACGAAAAACGGTCGTACATTTCTGGATACCGTCACCTTGTTATCCCAAGACAAAAAATTTGTAACCGGAATGTATCAGGCAGGCCCGGGACGCTTTGAAATTAAAGATAAGGATTACGGGGTTGATGAATTTATGTATTTCACCAAAGGGAGTGTCACGCTCACATCCCTCGATGGTTCGGTACAAACCATCAAGGCGGGTGAAGCGGTCTCCCTGCCCAAAGAATGGCGCGGCATCTGGGAAACCAAAGGTTATACCAAGATTTATGTGATCTATTCACCCACTGGTGATCTTGACTGAACGCCCCTCTCATACGGATTTTTTGAAACCAGCATCACGGGCCACAGCCACAAAACATCAAAAAAACGCGGATGGTTCAGCCCATCCGCGTTCAGGAAACTAATCCGTATAATCTATTTCGCCCCGTCATAAGGGCTGACCTTATGGCTATAGACACCCACAAAAACCCGCATGTTCAAACTTGGCATATTAAAGATATAGCTGGGTTCTGTCACACCGGGATAGAGAGGCCAGCGCAGGTTGATATAATTGATGTTGGCATCATAACCCGCATCTTTGGCCAATTGAACTGCCGTATTCAAATCCAGTTTTATGGGCAGGGGGATAACCACATCCTCAAGCCAGGGGGAATCATAATGGCGGGGCGGCATTTGGAAATTGCCCATATAATTGCTGAGGATAGCCGTTGTATTGGTTACTTTCGGATTTGCCGGGGGCACGTTAAAAACAAATCGCCATGGACTGCCCGCCATGGCGATATTAAGGTCGGCTTCGTAAAATTGCGCGCCGGGATAAGCCTGAGACACAATGTCATTGGCTTCAACCAGCATATCCAGAAAAGTGGCATAAAGGTCTTTTGTCATCAATATTCTCCGATTTAAATTGAGGTGGAACCCAGACTCAACACATACAGGGGAAATTTATCGTCCGCGAAGCGGAAGATATGACTTGATCGTATCTTTTATATAAGAAAATAATAATATACCTTTTTCCGAGAGGGGTCAAAATAATCCCTCAACCCCTCACCTGCCGCGCAGCACATCCAGCAGGCGGTTTTTTAGTGATGTGGTGACAATAGAAGACCAGTTCTTTTCGGGTTTTGAAAAGATTGCGCGAAACCGGCTGGTGGAAATGAACCGCCACTTTCAAAAGTGTGAGGAAATTATTCAGGTGCGGCTAGGCTTTGAGGTCCTGATTGAATTTATGGCATTCCCTGTCAGAGGGTGATAAAATTCAGGCACGCTGGGAACAGTCTGTATTCTGATCCTGAATATATGAATAATTTAATGGGGGCCGATAATGAAAGAAAACAGAATTAATATAATGCCTGTCGTGAAGAGGATATGGTTTACGCTGGCTTCCTCATATACAGGTTTATTGGTCTTCTGGGCATTGGCTTTTATCGGCGGCACTTTTAATCAGAACTGGTTAAATATTTTATTCTATGAGGGGGCTGTATTTTATGGTGTGGCCTTCATATTGCTCCCCATCATATATTGGCGATTTTATCTTGTTTTTTCGTGGATGATAAATATTGTCTTTTTAGCTTTTCTTGCCCTGTACATGATGAGATTAGGTTTCATCATCGAAAATGATCCTCTATATATCGAAAATAATGAAAGAATTTGGGGTCCCGGATTCCACTTTATGCATTTTATTTTATCTGGCGTAACGGCACTCTTTATCTACACATTATGGAAACCTGCCCTATTCCATTTTCGGAGATTCATAAAGATCAATCGCGCCAAAGGCGATTGATCCGATCAAAAAACCCCTCAACCACTCACCTGCCGCGCAGCACATCCAGCAGGCGGTTTTCGATGGTGCGGTGACAATAAGAAGCCAGTTCTTTTCGGGTTTTGAAAAGGTTGCGCGAAACCGGCTCGTGGAAATGAACCTCTACCTCCACTTTCAAAAGCCTGAGGAAATTACCTAGATGCGGCCCCATTTCCATATCCCCATGCCAGGCCACATTATGGCGGGTGGAACGGATGGTGGGCATATTATTGATGCGTCGGTAAACCAGGGTCACGGGCTGCACCATCAATTCCATAATCCGGCCCTGTTCATCGGCTTCCAGATGCATGGCTTTTTCGGTGACGCCAAAGAGGCTGCTTTTAAAGGGCAATACCTTGCCACCGTCCGATGTGGTGCCTTCGGGGAAGAGGATCAGATTATCACCGTCATGCATTCTGTCCTGCATTTCCTGACGCTGAATATGTACATCCGCGCGCCGCTCCCGATCCACAAATATGGTGCGTTGCAGGGTGGAAAGAAAACCCAGTATGGGCCAGTCTTTCATATCCTTTTTCGCAATAAAACAGCCCTTGATCACATGGCCCAGAACCAGAATATCCACCCATGACACATGATTACAGACAAAAAGCGTCGGTGGCCCTTCGATGGGTGTTCCGTAAGTGGTGACTTTAACATTTAATGCATCACAGAGCGAACGATGCACAAGATGGGGCCACATCTTATAACCGGGAAATTTTAATTTCTTGAGCAAGATGGTCGGTGGCAATAAAATGCTCAGATAAACCAATGCCTTTATGATCCGATAATATTTACGCATAGTGAGCTTTACCCTGTGCAATGCCAAACGCCACCAAAAATGGCGGCGCTATGCCTTTCTATATCACTGCAACTTATAAAAAGCCAGCGCCCGAATATTTATGGAATTATTTCTTCACTCTGGAACCATAAAGCTCCATACGATGATCCACCAGATCATAACCGAGCTTTTCCGCAATTTTCTTTTGCAATTCTTCAATCTCAGGATCATGAAATTCAATCACCTTACCCGATTCCACATCAATCAGATGGTCATGATGCTCATCACTCATCAATTCATAACGGGCGCGGTTTTCGTGGCTGTCGCTGCGAAATTCATGCCGCTCCAATATGCCGGCTTCTTCAAACAGGCGTACGGTACGATAGACCGTGGCAATGCTGATGCCGGAATCAATTTTGGTGGAGCGGAGATAAACCTCTTCCACATCGGGATGATCGGCAGCTTCGGACAGAACCTTGGCAATAATCCGGCGCTGCCCCGTCATACGCATGCCTTTATCCATGCAGAGTTGTTCAATTTTTGATGTCATATGCTCTATTCTATTCATTACACAAAAAAACTATACACATATTAACTATTACTTCCAGTGATTTTAAGAAGATTTCGTTGCAATGTTAATATCAAGGGCCATTATCAGGGCATCGGTTTTTTCTTCACCGGCACGGCCATAATAATTTTTCCGCCGCCCTTTTTTTTCAAAACCCGCCTTTTCATAGAGCATGATCGCAGGAATATTGTCTTCACGTACTTCAAGGAAGAGATGTTTCAGACCATAACCTTTCAGAAAATCCATATGATGGTTAAGCAATTTTTGCCCGATGCCCCTGCCGCGGTATTTTGGCAGGATACAGAAGGTGATGATTTCCGCCTCTTCCGACAGCCTGCGAATCAGGCTAAAACCCAAAGGCAATTGTTCCGGCCCCTGTAGAATAACGCAATTCATGCCAGACAGGCTAAGCAGTTTTTCAAAATCCTTCGCTGACCAGGATTGTTCCACCTGATCCTGAAAAGAAAGCTGATGCATCTCGGCCAATAGTTTCGAGGCATCCGGCCCCGCCTGAACAAAAGAACAGGTCATGGGTTTTGGCCATTTTCCTGAAAGGGCAGGATGATGGCTTTTGGCGGAATTGCATCGGGGGCCCGCAGATACAGCGGGCTGACTGAAGACCTGTCATAACCCCCCGCTTCCCCGCCATACCGGTGGGCCGCCATTTTGGCCAGAATGGCCGCGTCCGGCATATGGTTTTCGCTTGAGAAAAAAAGCGCCCCCGGCTCATCCAGATTATCCCGAATCAGCCCGGAACCGGTACCAAAGACAGCGCCCAGTTGAGGCAGCATAAAATCTTTCACCCTGTCCAACGGCACCGCCATGGCCTCTGTCAGCGGCTTGAGATGGCGGTTTTCATATATGAAAGACTGCGTATATACCTCACCACGCCGAGCATCATGGGCAACCATAAAAGGCATATCATCCTCATAGTCCACGGCCCACGCCACGGCCTCCAGACTGTTAATGCCCATCAGCGGCACATCCAGCGCCAGCGCCATGCCCTTGGCCGCAGAAAGTCCAATCCTGACCCCTGTAAAGGTGCCCGGCCCCCGACCCACGACAAGAAGATCAACATCGTTAAAACCGATGGCCGCCTGATGGCAGACTTCTTCAATCATCGGCACCAGACGTTCCGCCTGTCCACGGCCACGGCTTTCAAAAATATGGGCGGCCAGCGCCCCCTGTTTCAGGATCGCGGCGCTGCAACTTGCCAAACTTGTATCAAATGCCAGAATATTCACTGTCAACTCATCCAAAAATTATGGTTCTAAACGATCCGGCAGACTTCATCAAAAGAAAAACTCTTCTCTTCGCCTTGAACGGCAGTTTTATCCCCATAACCGATGGCACAAAGAAAGTTGATACGCGCCTCCCTGAAAACAAGATCCAGATCATTATCGGATAAAATCTCAGTGGTCATAGCCTTTTTCACATGATAAATTATATTAGCCCCGAATATCCCATATTTATGCCTTTTTCCAAACCAAAAAATCCCGCCTGATTATTATCCACTGAAAGCCAGACAATTAAAACCGATCATCAAGATGATTTTCTTTTGTAATATTCCTGTTATACTCCGCCCTCATAATAATAAATAAACAAACGAACTAACGGGGTTATAATGAAATTTATTTTCTCCATGGCTGGCGGCCTGTTGTTTTTGCTATCTGTACTGATGCTGAGTGGCCCCGCGCAAAGTGACGAAAAGGCAAAAGCCGAAAATTCTGCTGTAATCCTCATGTACCACCGTTTTGGGGAGGAAGAATATCCCTCCACCAATATCAGCCTCACCCAGTTTGAGGCCCAATTGGCCGAATTAAAAGACCCTAAATATAATATCAAGCCCCTGTCACAGATTGTCAGCGCTCTGAAAGAAGGCCGAAGCCTGCCACCCAGAACAATCGGACTGAGCATTGATGACGGTTTTTTATCCATTTACAAAGAAGCCTGGCCACGCTTGAGGAAAGCCGGATTTCCCTTCACCCTGTTTTTATCCACACAATCCATCGAAGAAAATTCCGTCGGTTATATGAATTGGGATCAAATCCGTGAAATGCAACAAGACCCGCTGGTCAGCATCGGTCATCATGGCCATAGCCACGCCCATTTGCTGAATATGTCTGCGGATGCTGTGGATCAGGACATCAAGCGCGCTGGTGTGCTTTATCAAAAAGAATTGAGACTGATGCCGGAAATATTCGCCTATCCATACGGTGAATTCAGCCCTGAAATGGAAAATATCCTGAAAAAAAACGGGCTTAAAGCAGCCTTTGGCCAATATTCCAGCGCCGCCAGCAGTGACCGCAATATCATGGCCCTGCCCCGTTTTGCCTTTAATGAAAAATATGCCACCATGGGGCGCTTTAAGCTCATCACCTCGGCCCGGGCCCTGCCGGTGCAGGATATTTTACCCATCTCTCCGGTTTTGAAAGAAAATAATCCGCCAACCATTGGTTTTACGGTGAAAGAAAATGTCAGGGGCCTTGGGGCTTTGGGCTGTTTCCCGTCTCATATGCGTGAGGCGGCGGATATAAAACGCATCGGTGGCAATCGTATTGAAGTGCGCTTTGACCAACCCTTCCCCAAGGGCCGGTCCCGCATCAACTGCACCATGCCCGGCCCTGATAAAAGATGGTATTGGTTTGGCATGCCTTTTTTCAATATGGAACCATAAAGGCCTATTGAACCGCCTCGACCGCTTCCACTTCGGGAATATAATGTTTCAATAAATTCTGAATGCCATATTGAAGTGTGGCGGTTGAACTGGGGCAGCCCGCACATGCGCCCTGCATGCGCAGATAAACAATACCATCCGTGAAGGCATGAAAGACAATATCACCACCATCACGCGCCACTGCCGGGCGTACCCGGACCTCAATCAATTCCTTGATCTGGGCAATAATTTCACGGGTCTCTTCGTCCTGTTCCTGGTCCCCGGCTTCCGGTGTTGCCTCGGCCTGCGGATGCATAATCGGCTCACCCGAAGTATAATGATCCAGGATCGTGCCCAGAACTTCCGCTTTCATTTCATCCCAATTTTGGTCTTCCAGGGTCACAGAAATAAAATCCGCCCCGAAAAATACGCCGCTCACACCGGCAAGGGCAAATAATCTTGTGGCCAGAGGCGAGCTTGCACAATCCTGCGCATTTTCAAAAAATGCCGTACCCTGATCAAGAACAGGCTCCCCCGGAATAAATTTCAGGGTGGCGGGATTTGGCGTAACTTCTGTCTGGATAAACATGTCTTTGTCCTATGGTTTTCTTCACTATCCTAGACATGGCGCTAAGATGGGCAAAAATCAAGAACAATCTGGTCATATTTATATTTTTAACGTTAGGAACAGGACCTAAATAAATTTATCAATCTCTTCATCGGTCATATTTCCCGGCACCACAAGAACCGGCATATGAAGCACATTGAGCAATTCTTCGCGGAAAGCTTTTACGATTGGGCCGGGATCACCATCCACATTGGCGCCGAGCACCAGCATATGGATGTCCTGATCTTCCTGAACATATTCCGTGATAACATCCGATACATTGCCGATGCGAATAACGGTTTCCGCCGTAAGGCCCGAAAGCTTGAATATTTCTTCGGAAAATTTATCCAGCATTTCCTGGGCTTCTTCGCGGGCCTCTTCCACCATAATATCCTGAACCGACATCCAATGCTGGAAATCCCCCGGTTGTATCACCCGCAACATCACGATGGTTCCCGAAATCTTGGCGGCACGAAGACTGGCCAAACGGAGAACTTTTTTAAATTCCGGTGTATCATCCGCGATCACCAGTAATTTCCATTTATTATCCTGTGCGGACATCTTTTCCCCTTACAGCGTTAAAGCCCCCTCTGCAGCTTAATTCGTTTATAAAGCAGTTGGCTATTGTGCCATTGCAACACGGGCTTTGGCAACAATATTTATTAAAGGCAAAATTTCCGGAATTATTTAACCAGAATATTGGTGATTTCCTTGAGCTGGGTTCGCGCGCGCAGCAGGTAAAAACCTTCCATGCCAAGATGGTTCTGGAATAAAAAACCATCCGCGTCACAATTGGCCACCACCATAGGGTCAAGATTGATCAGGGAAGACAGACTCTGTTCCATCAAATCCCAGCTGGCGGCGATTTCACGATCAGAAATAATCTGTTCAAAGTCCCGCCGAAGCCCCTTAAGAACCAGACTGTACGCATAAGCCCGGCCCTTGGCTTCATAAAATAAATCATCCGCCTTGGTATCAAAGACACAGCCGATACCATTATGAATTTTTTTGGCGATCCGGTCGGAAGACGAGCCCAGATCAAGGGCGACTTTATCCAGCGTGGCCATCAGATTATCCGCCCGTTTGTCAAATACAGCTTCCCCCTTTTCCAGACGCTGCTCATAACTGATGAGCTTTTCCAGTGCTTTGGCATATTGTTTTTCCGAACGCCCGGCGGTGAGAACCCAATACCATTTATTCGGTGCATAATTGATGGCACTGGCATATTCCTTTAGATCATTATCGGTTTGGCTGGAGCCACGATTACGACCCAACTGATCCTTCAGTTCCACCGCCAGTATGGCAAGGGCGGAAATAATGCCCTGCTGATAATGTGCCATATTATCCAGCATATAACCCGGCATTATGGGCGGATCATTGGTAATCCAGGAATGTGTATTAATCTCACGATCAATCAGCGCGATGGAAACCGCCACGGCATGACTTTTCCGAAGGCCGCCCCCGGCGACATTTTCTTCCGCGATGACATGGCCAAAATTCTGGTCATCATTGATATTCTGGATCAGGGCCATACCCACCAGATAATAGAAGAATAAAAAGATAAAAAGACCCAGTAAAATTCGCCGGCCAATGCGCCAGTTCAACCGGCTGCTGATCCAGCCAAAAATCCCTTTAAGTCGTGCCCACATGATCAAACCCCGTTTAAAGCTTATATCATTGAAGATGGGGTTAAATCATGCCAAGGTCAAGGGCAATCTTATGCAAAAGACCAGGATCAGGACCTGTCAATTTCATGCACGTCAGTCTTTTCCGGGACTTTATTTGTCCAGATCAATCACCACCCGTACCGTAGAGCCGCTATCACCGGGGAATTCGCTGAACATGGCCTGCACCATTAATGGCATCACATCTTTCAGCCTTCTGCTGCGGCCTGTATTTTCCACCTGACCCTCAAACAGGTTTTTCGCCCCCTCACGCATGGGCCGGATCACCATGGAGAAGATCCGGGTATATCTTTCCACATCCCGGTAACGATATCCAAAACCATGATAATAGGGCGACCAAGAATAATAAGGCCAATAAAGCGAATGACGATAGGGCCAATATCTGTGGCTGCGGCTGTAATAAAAGGGGTAATAAGGATAACCATACCCCCAATAACTGCCCCAATAACCCGAACCATATGAAAAACCAAAGGAAAAGGGTTCTCTTCTGTAACCGCGTTTTTCCTGCACCTGAAAATCAAGCTCAACAATCAGGTCAGCCTTGCCGCCATCGGCGGGAACATAACCATATTTGCCGAGATATTCCCCCACCATGGCCGCATAGGAGGCAAATTCAATGCTGCTGTTGAGTTCCTTGTTTTTGGGCACGATCACAACCCGTTCCCCGGTGGGTTTGGGCAGTTCGTGAAAACGCGACACATCCGAACGGAAGGTTCGGTTGCAGCCGGAAAGCAGTGTCATGAGACAGATAAACGCAATCAGTTTCACAAATATTCTCATATTCAACTCCTCCTGGACCCGCTTCCCACATCGTCCATCACATTATCATGTTCTAGGGTTGCAAGAAACCCACAATTTTGTGAATTTCCCGTATGTTTGGTTCGGCGATGGCCGCCGCCTTTTCAGCCCCTTCGTGCAATATCTGGTCAAGATAGGTTTTCTCATCCGTCAGGCGTTTCATTTCTTCCGTGATCGGCCCCATTACCGAAACGCTAAGCTCCGCCAGATTATTCTTGAAATCGGCAAAACCCTGTCCGGCATATTCGGCGCAGATATCTGCCATGGACCTGTCCGCGAGTGCCGCGTAAATACTGATCAGGTTTTTCGCTTCCGCCCGGCCTTCCAGCCCCGCCACCTCGCTGGGCAAAGGTTCACTGTCGGTACGGGCTTTCCTGATTTTTTTGGCGATCACATCCCGGTCATCCGTCAGATTAATACGGCTGTTGTCGGACGGGTCCGATTTGCTCATTTTCTTTGAACCATCACGCAGGGACATGACCCGTTTGGCCTCACCCAAAATCAGGGGCTCCACTTCAGGAAAATAATTGATGCCGAAATCATTATTAAATTTCTGGGCAATGTCACGGGTGAGCTCCAGATGCTGTTTCTGATCCTCGCCCACCGGCACATGGGTGGCTTTATACAGAAGGATATCTGCCGCCATCAGGTCGGGATAAACATAAAGCCCCACACTCACACGTTCTTTATTCTTGCCCGCCTTTTCCTTGAACTGGGTCATCCGGTTGAGCCAGCCAAGCCGGGCCACACAGTTGAATATCCATGCCAGTTCCGCATGACCTGAAACCTGAGACTGGTTAAAGATAATACAATCCTTGGGATCAACCCCGGAGGCAATCATGCCCGCCGCAACCTCTCTGGTGCTTTCTTTCAAAACTTCCGGGTCCTGCCACACCGTGATCGCGTGAAGGTCCACCACACAAAAAATACTTTCGTAAGTCTGCTGCAAGCCCACCCAGTTACGGATCGCCCCCAGATAATTACCCAGGGTAAGATTTCCCGAGGGCTGAACACCGGAAAAAATACGTTGTTTAAATTGGGATTGGTCATTGGAGGCGGGCTTGGTATCCGTCATTTTTTCTTTCCTTCAGGGTATTTTGGACATACCCCCTTATTAATTTATACTGGAAATATTTTATGGCTGTAAAACATGTTTTGGTCAAGGCGCTAAAGCCGAATAAAATAAATTCATGCCTTTTTTCTTCTGAGCAGACCTTTCAATTCCCCGGGTTTTAGCGCCCCGGTGATCAGGATCATGATTAAATAGCTGCCAATGCCACTTAAGACCAGTAGGATAATGCCCAGTATTTTATCCACCGTCCCCCCGGCCAGCATGGGTGCCAAAGCCTGTGCCGCGTGCCAGACCACAAAACCCATGACGGCACTGGAAAAAATATATTTCACCATACGCATGGCCGCAGAAAGCTCTAAGCTGAAATGCCCCCGCCTGATCAAACCACCCGCCAGCAAAGCCACATTAAACCAGGCGGAAATGGCCGTGGCCATGGCAAGGCCCACATGCGCGTAATATTGCATCAAAATCAAATTCAGTGTCACATTGACCACCAAAGCCATCATGGCAAATTTAACCGGCGTTTTGGTGTCCTTGCGCGCGAAATATCCCGGGCTGAAAACCTTTGCCAACACATAAGCCGGCAATCCCCCCGCATAAGCCATCAGCGCCCATGCCGTCGCCTGTGTATCTGCGGCACTGAATTCATTGCGTTCCAGCAAGACATGGATCAACTGCATGGGCACAATCATAAAGGCCACTGCCGCCGGAATGGTAAAAAACAAACCCATCTCAATGGCCCTATTCTGATGATGGGTCACAAGGTCCTCATTGCCCTCGGTAATATTACGCGCCAGCATCGGCAGCAGCACTGTGCCCAGAGCCACCCCAATCACCCCCACCGGCAGTTGGTTCAGCCTGTCTGCATAAAAAAGAAAAGACATGGACCCGTCCGGAAGGTGGGAGGCAATGATCATATCAAGCATCAAATTCAACTGGATCACCCCCGCCCCCAGGGCCGCCGGCATCATGATAATCAGCATTTCCTTCACTCTGGGCGAGAGTTTGGGCCAGGTGATGCGAATTTTATAACCGGCCTTGCGACAGGAATAATAAAGCCAGACCAACTGTATCAAACCCGCCAGAGATACCGCCAGCGCCAGCGCATGGGCCGGGGTTTCAAGACTGTCCCTGGCAAAGACCATCGCCGATATGAGGCAGAGATTAAGGATGATCGGGGCCGCGGCTGTTTCGGAAAACCGCCCCAAGGCATTGAGAATACCGCCCAGCAGGGACACAAGGCTGATAAAAAGAATGAAAGGGAACGTAAGGCGGGTCAGGGTCACGGCCAGCTGGAATTTGGCCTCATCATCAGAAAATCCCCCCGCCAGTATATAAATAACCCCGGGGGCAAAAAGCTCCATCAATGCCACCAAAATCAGCAATACCATCAGCAGGCTGGCAAAGGCATGTTCGGCAAAATCCACCGCCTCTTCCTTGCCGCCCGTGCTCAGGGTCGCGGTGAAAATTGGCACAAAAGAGGCACTGAACGCCCCTTCGGCAAATAAACGCCTGAAAAAATTGGGCAGTTTAAAGGCCACCACAAAAGTATCCGCCAGAAATCCGGCCCCCAGAATCGAAGCCATCAATATATCGCGGATAAAACCCAATATACGGCTTAAAAAGGTAAAGCTGCTAAAAATTGCGGCGGCTTTTAATATGGACATTATTCAACTGACCCTGTTTTTATTTTTTTAGATTTGTTGTTTTTTTCCAATCCGGACAAGACCTGCATCAGTTTATCCTTAATCTGGGCAATTTTACGGTCATTCTCCACTTTATGGCCAAATAAATCCCGCACAAAGAAAACCGGCACCGCCCGCTCACCATAGGTGGAAATATGGGCACTGCTGATACTGAGCTTCAAATCCACAAAGGCCTGGGACAGGTCATACAGAAAACCGGGCCGGTCCAGGCCATTGACCTCAATAATGGTAAAGCGCCGTGAACCTTTATTGTCCACCAATACTCTGGGTTCCACCGTGAAGACATCTGTGCGATGGCGACGGCTGCGTAATTTTGCCAGTTCCTCTTTCGGCAGGATTTCCCCCGCCAGGGTTTCTTCGATGGTTTTTTTTAAACGTTCGATCTTATGCTTATCCCGGAACAGGCCGCCATCCATATCCTGAATCCAGAAAGTGTCCAGCACCATGCCATCACGGGTCGTGAAAATACGCGCATCCTGAATCGACGCGCCCGAAACCGCAATCGCCCCCGTTACCCGGGCAAAAAGTCCCGGATGATCCTGCGCATAAATGGTGACTTCGGATATATTCTGGAATTCATCAATATGAATATTGATGTTGAGCTTTTGCTCTTCCTGTTCAATTGCGTTGATCATCTGGGCATTGCGCACCAGATTTTCCTGCTGAAACGCCAGCCAGTATGTGTCATAAAAACGCTCGGAATATTTTTTGAACTGCGCATCATCCCAGTCCTGAAGAGCGTTGCGCAATTCGGACTTCACCTTGTCTATGCGCCCGGAATTTTCCATATCCACCTGACCACCGAGCAGAAAATCTTCGGCACGAAAATAAAGATCACGCAGCAACTGCCCTTTCCAGCCATTCCAGATCTTCGGCCCCACCGCCCGAATGTCCACCACGGTCAGCACCAGAAGCAGGCGCAGCCGTTCCGGGCTTTGCACCGCCTTGGAAAAATCCCGCACCGTCTGTGGGTCATTCAGATCCCGTTTAAAGGCATACATTGTCATCAACAGATGATGGCGCACCAGCCAGGCTACCGTTTCCGTCTCATCCGCACTCAGCCCCAGACGCGGACAGAGTTTTTCTGCCACCTCGGCCCCGAGCACCGAATGATCCCCTTTGCGGCCCTTGGCAATATCATGCAGCAATACCGCCACATATAACACCCGGCGCGACAGCACCTTATGAATAATATCATTGGCCAGTGGATGATCCTCTGCCAAAATTCCCCGCTCCACCTCGCTCAAAAGCTCAATGGCCCGGATCGTATGTTCATCCACCGTATAGACATGGTACATGTCATATTGCATCTGGGCCACAACCCGACCGAAATCCGGTACAAAACGGCCAAAGACCCCCGCCTCATTCATATGTCTGAGGGCAAAACCCGGCCCGTCTTCAAAGGTCAATATCTCCAGAAAAATCTTGTTGGCTTCCGGGTCTTTTTTCACTGAGCGTGTTATCAGCGCCAGATTCTGCCGGATCAGGCGCAGGGCCTTGGGATGAATATCCAGACTATGTTTCTGGGCGACCTGAAAAATACGCAACATATTTACGGGATTTTCTTTCAGCTGTTTCACATGATCCAGCGATATGCGGCTGCCCTCCACCGGAAAATCTTCCACCCGCCGGTTTTTCAGGCCAAAACGGGGAATTCTGAAACGGGGTTTTCTTTTATGGGCATCTTCCAGATAAGCGCAATAGATCCGGGTCAGATCCCCCACCATTTTCGCATTCAGAAAATAATGTTTCATAAAACGTTCAACCCCGGACGACCCGGCCCGGTCGGAATAACCCAGACGCTGCGCCAATGTCTTCTGCACATCAAATGTGATACGCTCTTCCGCACGCCCGCTTACATAATGCAAATGACAGCGTACGGTGGTGAGGAATTTTTGGGCCTTGCGGAACTGGCGGTAATCCGCCTTGGAAAAAACCCCCTTTTCCACCACTTCGGCCACTGAATGTACATTATAGATAAATTTTGAAATCCAATAGAGTGTCTGCAGGTCGCGCAGGCCGCCCTTGCCTTCTTTAATATTGGGTTCCACCACATAACGGGCCTGACCAAGCTTTATATGACGCGCGTCCCTTTCGGCCAGCTTTTCTTCCACAAATTCAGGTTCATGGCCCTTGATCACTTCCTGATCATATCGTTCAAGAAATTCATCAAACAGGCTTTTTTCCGCGCAGATAAAGCGCGCTTCCAACAGGGATGTTTTAATGGTCAGGTCATTTTTCGATAGTCGGATACATTCACCGGCACTGCGCACCGCATGGCCCACTTTCAGCCCCATATCCCACATCATATACAGCATATATTCCACCACCTGTTCCCCCCAGGCGGTTTGTTTGTAGGGCAGGAGAAAAAGCAGATCAATATCGGAAAAAGGGGCCATATCCGCCCGGCCATAGCCCCCGATCGCCACCAGACAAAGCTGTTCGGATTTGGTACGAACCCTTTGGGGATACATATGATTGATCACCACATCATAAAGATGAATGATGATCTCATCGGTGAGATAACTCTGGGCCGATACCAGGGTCAGGCCGCTTTCGCCGCCCTCGCACCTTCTTTCAATTTCACGACATCCCGCCTGATAGGTCTGTTTAAAAAGCTCCAGCAAAGGGGTGCGCAATTTATCGCCGGAGAAATTCTCGGCCAGTTCAGAAATTTTCCGGGAAAATCTGTCACGGTCAAAGATTTCACGTTCATATAATTTACGGTTCTTCTTGCCCTTGCTCATAACAGCTTTCATCAACTTTCCGGCTTATTCTTCAATTGATAGAGAATTTCAAGCGCTTCACGTGGGCTTAATTCATCCGGATTTATGGCCGCAAGCTGCTGTTCAAGGGCGGAAGGTTCTTTCGCTTCCTGTTGCGCCTTCACCCCCGCTTCCATTACCGAAAAGAGCGGCAGGTCATCGGCCAGCCTGTGTATATCCTGCCCCTGAGCCACCCCTTGTCCGCCCTGTTCCAGCTTATGAAGCACCTGTGTGGCCCGCTCCACCACCATTTTCGGCAGGCCTGCGAGTTTGGCCACCTGAATACCATAAGAACGATCCGCCGATCCTGCCGCCACCTCATGCAGGAAGATCACCTCCCCTTCCCATTCCTTCACCTTCATATAATGCAGCGCCAGATTATCCAGCTTGGCCGCCAGCGCCGTCATTTCATGATAATGGGTGGCAAATAATGCCCGGCAGCTATTCTTCTCATGAATATGTTCCACCGCTGCCCAGGCAATGGACAGGCCGTCATAGGTGGCTGTCCCCCGGCCAATTTCATCTAATATCACCAGTGAACGCGGGGTGGACAGATTGAGAATAGCCGCCGTTTCCACCATTTCCACCATGAAGGTTGAACGCCCCCGCGCCAGATCATCCGAGGCCCCCACCCGGCTGAACAGACGATCCACCACCCCCATATGGGCGGATTTGGCCGGTACATAACTGCCCATTTGCGCCATCAGCGCCATCAGGGCATTTTGCCGTAAAAAAGTACTCTTACCCGCCATGTTCGGCCCCGTAATCAGCCAGAGCCTGTGGCCCGGATCAAGATCACAATCATTGGACACAAAATGATTTTGCCCCATAACAGAGCCATCTTTTTTAAGGGCGGCCTCCACCACCGGATGGCGACCTGCCACCACTTCAAAACAGAAACTGTCATCCACTTCGGGACGGCAATAATTATTTTCTGCGGCCAGTTCCCCAAGGGCGCTGGCCACGTCCAGCCGTGCCAAAGCGCCGGACGCCGCATTGATGCCCGGCCATTCTTTTAAGGCCGCTTTCACAAGGTCTTCATATATTTCATGCTCCAGTGCCAGCGCCCGATCCCCCGCCTGACCGATCTTGCTGGCCAGACTGGAAAGTTCCTCACTGTTAAATCGCACCACATTGGCCAGAGTCTGACGATGGATGAATTCTTCATTCAGGGGGGCCGTCATCAGCTTGTCCCCATGCAGGGCCGTCACCTCAATAAAATAACCCAATACATTATTATATTTGATCTTGAGGCCGGAAATGCCGGTCATTTCCTTATATTTGCCTTCCAGTGCCATGATCAGGCGTTTGCTTTCACTGGACAGCATCCGGAATTCATCAAGAGCCGCATGAAAGCCTTTGGCAATAAAATTACCATCCCGGATAATCACCGGCAGGTCTTCTGACAGCGCCTTTTCCAGCAGCGCGATCAAGTCCTGATGTTTGCCCAGATGAGGCAATATTTCCGCAATATCCTGCGGCAGATTCAACAGATCCACAGTGCCATTTTCCCCATTCTGGAAAATGGATTTTATATGCATGGCCTGTTGCAGGCCATTGCGGATCGCCGCCAGATCGCGCGGGCCGCCGCGCCCCACCGACAGGCGCGATATGGCCCGTTCCATGTCCGGGCAACGTTTAAGCAGCCCCCTGATCTGATGACGCAGGGCTTCCCCTTCGAGGAAAAAAGCCACCAGATCCAGTCTCCGGTTGATGGGCGCAGGGTCCGTCAGCGGCGCATTCAGGCGGCTGTTTAAAAGTCTGGCCCCCGCCCCGCTCACCGTACGGTCAATACTGGCCAACAAACTGCCTTTGCGGCTGCCGGACAGGGTATGGGTCAGCTCCAGATTGCGTCTGGTGGCCCCGTCAATCATCATGCTGTGGTCTTCACGCACCAGAGAAGGTCTGGATAATTTTGGCATTTTGCCCTTCTGGGTTTCTTCCAGATAGGCCACCAAAGCCCCGCAGGCGGCAATTTCCGCCCGACCAAAACGGCCCAAATCTTCCAAACCATCCAGCGTGAAGAAATCCTTCAGGCATTTCTCTGCCTTGATGCTGTCAAACCGGCTGCTTTCCACCAGAGAAAGAATATGCTGCCATTCCCTTAAGGCATCCTGTAAAATATCACTTTCCAGAACCGGGGCCGCGATGATCAATTCCCCTGCATTCAGGCGCGCAAGATCGGCTTCGAGGTTTTCCGGCGCCATCATATTCACATAAAAATCACCGGTGGAAATATCAAGCCAGGCCAGCGCATAAGCATCCTGAACTTTCGACAGGGCCGCCAGATAATTATTCTGCCGCGCGTCCAGCAGGTTTTCTTCCGTAATGGTGCCGGGGGTCACCAGCCTGACCACATCACGCTTTACCACCGATTTTGCGCCGCGTTTTTTGGCCTCTGCCGGGTCTTCCATCTGCTCACACACCGCCACCTTGAAACCCTTTTTAATCAGGCGTGAGAGATAATTTTCCGCCGCATGCACCGGAACCCCGCACATGGGAATTTCAGCCCCCTGATGTTTGCCCCTTTTGGTCAGGGTAATATCCAGCGCTTCCGAAGCCCTAACCGCATCCTCAAAAAAAAGTTCGTAAAAATCCCCCATACGGTAGAACAGCAGATAATCCTGATGATCTTTTTTCAGTTCAAGAAACTGCGCCATCATCGGGGTGACTTTTTCCGGCTTGACCAATTTTTTTTCTTTAAGGATATTCTCGTTCATTTTTCAATTCTAAGATAATTTTCAAGGATTGCAAAAAGTTTTTGGAAAGTTTTTTCTTATTTTCTTTTACATATGTTTCAAAAAATACTATTTATCGGTAATATTAATATAAGTGAGGCCTTGTGTGCGTTTTCAATCTTATGATTGCATCTTCGCTGGCCATAGTTTATCCACTTCATTAGGGGAAAGCAATTTCTCTTAATACAAAAGAAAAAAGAATTGAGTAATCCCATGGCAAAAGATCAATCCCCCTTTGGTGACAAAGAAGCCCTGCATTATCACGCCGCCGGCCGCCCCGGAAAAATGGAAATTGTCGCCACAAAACCCATGGTGACCCAGCGGGATTTATCGCTGGCTTATTCCCCCGGTGTCGCCGCCCCCGTGCGCGCCATCGCCGACAATCCCGATACGGCTTATGATTATACCGCCAAGGGCAATTGTGTGGCCATTGTCACCAATGGCACAGCCATTTTAGGGTTGGGCGATCTGGGGGCGCTGGCCTCCAAACCGGTGATGGAGGGCAAGGCCGTTCTCTTTAAACGCTTTGCCGACATTGACGGCATTGACCTTGAGGTGGACACCTCTGATGTGGATGAATTTATCAATTGCGTTAAACTTCTGGGCCCCACTTTTGGCGGCATCAATCTGGAAGATATTAAAGCGCCGGAATGTTTTATTATTGAACAGGCCCTGCGCGAAAAAATGGATATTCCTGTTTTTCATGATGATCAGCATGGCACCGCCATTATCACCGGGGCCGGTGTTCATAACGCCCTGCATTTGACGGGGCGTGATATTGAGACCGTGAAAATTGTGGTCAATGGTGCCGGTGCTGCGGCCATTGCCTGTACTGAACTGGTCAAGGCCATGGGGGTTCGATCAGAAAATGTCATCTTATGTGACAGCAAAGGCGTTATTTACAAGGGCCGGGAAGCGGGTATGAACCAGTGGAAATCGGCCCATGCCGTGGATACAGAACACCGCAGCCTTCAACAAGCCCTCAAAGGTGCCGACATTTTCCTTGGCCTTTCGGTCAAGGGGGCCGTGACCCAGGACATGGTAAAGGATATGGCTGACCAGCCCATCATTTTTGCCATGGCCAATCCCGATCCCGAGATTACCCCCGAAGAAGTGGCTGCGGTACGCCCCGATGCCATCATTGCCACCGGACGATCGGATTATCCCAATCAGGTTAATAATGTGCTGGGCTTTCCCTTTATTTTCAGGGGGGCGCTGGATGTGAGAGCCTCCAGCATCAATGATGAGATGAAGGTTGCTGCCGCCCGTGCCATTGCCGAACTGGCACGCGAAAATGTGCCCGATGAGGTGGCCGCCGCCTATGCGGGGGAACATCCAAGATATGGGGCCAAATATATTATTCCCGCCCCATTTGACCCGCGTCTGATCAGCGCCATATCCCCCGCCGTGGCCAAAGCGGCGATGGATAGCGGTGTGGCCCGAAAACCCATTATCGATCTGGACAGTTATAAAAAAGAACTTGCCGCCCGCCTCAACCCCACCACGGGCAGCATGCAGATCATTTATGACCAGCTCAGCAAAAACCCACAGCGGGTCATTTTTACCGAAGCGGATGAACAGACCGTATTGCGCGCGGCTTTGGGCTTTGAGCAAAATGGTTTTGGCAAGGCCGTACTGGTGGGTCAGGAAGATATTATTCAGAATCATCTGGAAAATATCGGCCATGAACGTGATGAAAAAATCGAAGTTCATCATGGCAGCACCAGTGAAAAATCCCACCAATATGCAGAATTTCTCTTTGAACGTTTGCAGCGTCAGGGTTATCTGTTCCGTGATTGCCTGCGTCTGGTGCATACGGATCGTAATATTTTTGCCGCCTGCATGTTGGCGTGCGGCGACGCGGATGCGATGGTGACGGGTCATGTGTGTCATTATGGGGCGGCGCTGGAAAGCATCATGAAAGTGATCGACCCGCTGCCCGGACGCAAGGCCATGGGCATTTCCATTCTGGTAAAAGACAGCCGGACTATTTTTGTTTCCGACACTGCCATCAATGAAATGCCCACCGCCACGGAAACCGCCGATATTGCCGAACATACGGTTGATGTTGTGCGTCGTTTTGGCATTGAACCCCGGGTGGCCTTTATGTCTTACACCACTTTTGGCAATCCCATGGGTGGTGTGCTTGCCACCACCTCACGCGAGGCCGTCAAGGTTATGGATCAGCGCTCCGTGGATTTTGAATATGAAGGGGAAATGCATGTGGGCGCGGCCCTCAATCCCGACATCATGAAACGTTATCCCTTTTGCAGATTATCCGGCCCGGCCAATGTTCTGATCATGCCGGGCATGCATTCGGCCCATATTTCCACCAAGATGATGCGTGAAATGGGCGGCGGCACGGTGATCGGGCCAATGCTGGTGGGCCTTAAACATTCCGTTCAGGTCATACCCATGGGCTCTTATGCTTCCGAGATTATCAACCTGGCGGCGCTGGCGGCCTATAATGCCAAATCACTGAAGGATTAACTTTCAAAAAGAGACGGGCTTTTCTGTCGTAATGTATCGATGGACAGCAGAATAAAAACATCGGTGGTGCCGAATTCTTCATCAATGACGGCACCATCGCCAATATAACAGCCAAGGCGCACATAACCGCGCACCAGCGGGGCCAGCAGCCGTTTGGCCTTTTTCACATCCAACGCATCACCACTGAGGTAATTCATTTTCTGATAACGTGACTTTACGGCCGGAATATTAATGTCATCCGGGGTTTTATGCGCCTCATACAGATAAGACAAAGGCAGTTCCAATGCTTTTTGATCCGTGCCGGCAAGGCTCGCACAGCCAAAAAGAAATGTCACATTATGCATGCCCAGATAGCGTACAATCGCGCGCCACATAAGCTGTATGATATTATTGCTGCGATAATCTTCACGCACACAGCTGCGGCCCAGTTCCAGGAGCTGGCCATTGCCTTTCAGCTTTTTAAACGCCGCACTATTGAAATTGCTCAGATCAAATTCCTGGGATGAATAAAAGTCGTCAATGCTGTTGATTTTTTCTTCCCTGAGCAGCCGGTAAGTGGCAATCACCGACTCCGGGCCGCTTTTATTGGTATCAAAGGCCAGCAGATGATCACATATATCATCAAAGTCATCATAGTCACGACCAAGGCTTTTCATCTCGTCACTGGCCTTGGCGTTCATTTCCTGATAAAAGACCTGATAACGCAGCATTTGTGCGGCCTTCAGCTCCTCATCCGTAGCGGCAAGGCGGATTTCAATATTCCCGGCTTTTAAGATAATCGCATCATCCCCTGCACTCTGGTTATTGGTTTCGGCACGCATTAACATTAAATATCTAACTTTCACATATATCAGAATTGGTAAATCTTATAAATCATCTTAACTTTCACGCAAGGCTAACCTATAGTTAACTTCAACAATCACAGGATCAATCTTATAAATGTCCCTTGTTCAATGTCCGGTTTGCGGCGCGCGTCTGAAGGCTGCCACCGATAATTCCAGCCTCACATGCGGCTTTTGCCACTTCCACAGACGTGAGGATCTCAAGCCCCCCCTCACCCCGCCCGTTAAAGATTTTTCGCGCCATATTGAACGCCATATTGAACGACTGAAACAACATGCCAACGGCGATATTCTGTATTTTGACAGCCCTTTTATGCAAGAGGCCCTGCCACAACAGATGACCCCCTATGATCCGGCTCTGCCCAAAGCACATATGATTTATTCTGCCATGCGCCTGCCATTTACACCTGATCTTGATCGTTTTTTTCAGGACCGTTTTAACAGTCTTGAACCGGGCGGCCTGCTTTATCTGTCCACACCGGTAAAACGCCCGATCATCAGTACCGCCCCTCTGGAAGGCCAGATTAATTTTTTTCACGCCAAATGCATCATGCTGCTGCTGGAAAAACACGGTTTTAAAATGCTCTGGCGCCAGTCGCGCTTTTCCAGACACTTAAACCTTATCGCCATCCGCAAATAAGCGGGTTTCAGTTTTGAGGCTTTTGGCTGGATTTATTTTCTTTGGCGACTTCACCCAGATCACGTTTCCAGATGACCATCAGAATTATGATACTAGGCAGACAAATGGCCGTGGAGAATATAAAAAAGTCTACCCAGCCAAACGCATCCGCGATAAAGCCGGAACTGGACCCCACAAGCGTACGACCAATACTGCTGATGGACGAAAGCAGCGCATATTGCGTTGCCGTAAATTCCCGACTGCATAGCCCCGACAAAAAGGCAACAATGGTCACATTACCAAGTCCTGAGGCAAATTGTTCTGCTGCAATCACCAGACCAAGGGCAAAAATATCATTGCCGGAAAAAGCAAGATAAACAAAGGCGAGGTTCGTGACCATCATCAATATTGCGGTTATCAGAAGCGAACGATAAAGACCAAACCAGCCATAGATGAAAGAACCGGCAAAAACCCCAACCCAGATCATCACCCCGCCGATGGTTTTGTTGGCGACGGCAATTTCTTCGAGTGAAAACTCCAGCTCGATCAGAAAGGGGGCCGTCATAATGGTCACAACAGCGTCCCCGAGCTTGAAGAGTAAGATAAACAAGAGCAGGAGAAGGGCATTGCTCACGCCTTTTCGCAGAAAAAATTCTTTAAAAGGTAAAACGATGGCCTCATAGAGCCATTCGGATATTCTTGCTGCTTTGCCATGAACCCCGACCTGCGCCATCACTTTTTCAAGCTTTTTGTCTTCCTTCTGCAAATATTCAGATGCTGTTTCTTCAGGCTCCCCGATCCACAGAACAGCGATAATGCCGGGCAGGAGCATTATGGGCGCGATGGTGAATACAAATTCCCACGGCAATACCGCTGCCATAAACAAGGCGGCAGCCCCGGTGGTAAGGCCCGCTGCCCTATAACCAAACGTAAGGGCGGTGGCGCCGTGACCATATTGGTGGCGCTGCATAATTTCAATGCGGTACGCGTCAATGACGGTGTCCTGGCTTGCCGACAGAAATCCCGTGGCAAAGGCAAAAAGCCCGGTGGTCCACGGATCAACAAGCGGGTTGCTGCCTGCCATGCCCCAGATGGAAAGAACCATCAGAGCCTGAATAGCAAACAACCAGCCTCTGCGTCTGCCAAATGTACGGGTGATAAAGCCGAGGGGCAGGCGATCAAGAAAGGGGGCCCATAAAAACTTAAGGGCGTAAGGCGCAGAGATGAGGGCAAATATACCAATGGTTTTTTTGTCCACCCCCACATCGGCAAGCCAGTAGCCCAGAACACCCAGAATAAGCGTGAGGGGAAAACCTTCTGCCCAGCCTAGCAAAAAATTCGCCAATACAGGTTTTTCAGTATAAGGACGCAGCCCGTCCATAAAGTGAGATTTATATGTCATATAATTTTATATTCTGTCATTTATGTTGCTTCTGGATCACTCAGAAAAAGAATTGTTCAACATCTCTGTTATTTTTTTCTTCTTGTCTTTTTCACTGTCCAGCCTGTTTTTTAGGATAGAAAATTTTTCTTATGGCATCGGCCGTGGCCGGGAAATCGCTGAAAAGACCGTCAATGCCCAATGCCAGAAACAGTTTATATTCCGCCCCTGCCTCCCCCTTGAAAAGGGCATGCAGCTCATCATCGCGAAAGGTCCAGGCATGAACCATTAGGCCCAGTGCATGGGCTTTTGCCACATAACCATTATCCCGGCCCTGCTGATCCACCAGCAAAGCCTTGGACGGCCCCACTCCCTGTGCATAATCTTTAATTTCTTCCAAGGCTATGTTGGACTTCGGGGCGGTCAACTGAATAAGGGGGATTTCGGTTATGCCATTCAGGCGTTTCAGGAAATCAGGCTCAAAACACTGAATAAAAATCTTGCTGCCCGGCTGATCAAAACCATATTTTTTCACTGCACGCATCAGGGGCGGCAGCGGATCCAGACCGTTTGTTTTAAAGAATTCAGGGGATTTTACCTCAGGATATACGCCGATGGCATGATCATTTCTTTCGGAATAATCCTGCACCAGTTCCAGCACTTCTTCAAAGGTAGGGATGGCAAAAAGACCGTCCCACTCTTCCGAGCGGGCCTTGCGCGGCTGGACTGCGCGCAGGCTGCGCAGTTCTTTCAGGGTGAAATCCTCCACAAACCAATCGGCTTTTTCATATCCTGCTTTCAGCCTTTTACGGTTTTGAAATTCCGCATGATCCGCAACATCTGTGCTGGTTGACAAAAAACGATCATGGCGCACCATCAGATGGCCGTCCTTGCTCATTACCAGATCAGGTTCGATATAATCGGCCCCCTGTTTAATGGCAAGGGCATAACCTGCCAGCGTATGTTCGGGCATTATGCCGCTGGCCCCCCGGTGGGCAATGATGATCGGTGCGGCCCCGTCCAGGGTGGGCAAGCGGCCCTGAGCATAAGTGGAAGCGGGATTGAATAAAAAGACAGCCAGAAAGAAGGCCGCATGGCATGGCCTGAACAGATTTTGGGCAATATGAAGCACGGAATATAAAGCCTAACAGTTTAAAAACCTTAGAGTGGCGCAAGCACGCCCGCCCGTCAAGCATGCTGATGCATTATATTGCTCAAGTATTTTTAGAAAATAGCTTTTCCACATCACACACCGGGTACATAAGGCACACCACAGGATGCCAAAGCCAGAGCGAAAAATATAATACTGGTGAGTTTCATGACGATAATCCTTTACATAAAAAAACCATCATCCCCCAAACTCCCTAAAGCAGCTTTAACTTCCCCTAAAGCTTTAGTCTAATTTCTCATAAAAAAAGGCGATCCGAAGACCGCCTGATTTATTGCAATCTCTTGAAGCTTAAGCGCGACGTTTTCTCGCGATGCCCAAGCCAAGAAGACCAAGACCAAGCAAAGCCAACGGTGCGGGTTCTGGCACATCGGCAACTCTGAAAGCGTAGTTTGTATAAGTTGCGTCACTTCCAGAAAAATGATCGTCTACATAAGCACTGTAAGCACTATTAAAACAGTTACCTTGACCTTCACAGCTATTATAGCCTCCACCGAACGTATCAAGCGAGAAATCCTGAGCCGCTGGGTTGCCACTCTCTGCATATGTGTTTGCATCACCCCAACCGTCGAGCCAGGTTGAGTAGTTAATATCAGCCACTTGATCAGATATAGTTGAGATAACATAATCATCGGCGACACCACCAAACAATAATGCTGCAGCTTCCTGACCCGTGTATACGGGTGGATTAGTATTCCACCTATCCCCTTCCCCAAGAATCCATGAGCCAACATAAACCGGCGCGGCCATTGCCATACTGGGAAATAATATGGCTAATCCAATGAGACCAATCTTCAAAGTTTTTAAAATTTTCATAACACCCTCTTTTTTCTATTCAAACATCACTTCAATTATTGAAGCACATCGCATATAACTTTTTTCATACTTAAATGAATGCAAAAAGAGTGCCAATTACTAACGCATTGTAATATAATAGTTTATTTTGAATGTATATCCACATAGTGTAAAATATCCCGACAGTTCATCAGGGAATTTTACACCTTTACGTTTATTAATATTAGCGCATATATTTTCTTTGGCGATAGCTCAGGGCCTCGGCAATATGGTTTTTTCCGATATTTTCAGAACCTTCCAGATCAGCAAGCGTGCGGGCGACCCTTAAGATCCGGTGATAACCCCGGGCTGTCAGGCGCATTTTTTCGATGGCCTGGGCCAATATTTCCTTGCCTTCCTGATTGAGCGGGGCCACCTGTTCCAGTGCCTCCCCATCCACATCGGCATTACATTTGACTTTATGCTCAAGCCCCATGGCCTTATAACGTTCATTCTGTATCTGTCGGGCATGGGCAATACGTCTGGCCACTTCTGCACTGCCTTCGGCCGGGGGCGGCAGGGTCAGATCAGAGGCGCTGACCGCCGGCACCTCAATATGAATGTCAAAACGATCCATCAGGGGGCCGGAAATTTTCGACTGATAATCCACCGCACATTTGGGTGCCCGGCTACAGGCCTGTTCCGCATCCTCCAGATATCCGCAGCGGCAGGGATTCATGGCCGCGACCAATTGAAAACGGGCCGGATAGCTCACATGAAGATTGGCGCGGGCCACCACCGCCTCCCCGGTTTCGATGGGCTGACGCAAGCCGTCCAAGGCCGGACGGTTGAATTCCGGTAATTCGTCCAGAAACAATACTCCCCTGTGGGCCAGAGATATTTCCCCCGGACGGGCTTTCAGGCCGCCGCCCACAAGGGCCGCCATCGAGGCCGAATGATGGGGATTGCGAAAGGGGCGTTCCCGCGTGATACCGCCGCCATGCAAAAGCCCCGCAATGGAAGAAATCATGCTCACATCCAGAATTTCCGCCGCCGTCATTTGCGGTAATATGCCCGGCAACCGCGCCGCCAGCATGGATTTTCCCGAGCCCGGCGGCCCCACCATACAAAGATTATGCCCGCCCGCGGCGGTCACTTCCAAGGCCCGTTTGGCGCTTTCCTGCCCCTTGATGTCCCGCAGATCCAGGCCGTTCATTCTTTCAGGCAGGCTTTCTGGCTGTGGCGGGCTGATGAGCTGGCTGCCTTTAAGATGATTGATCAGGCCCAATAGATTTCCCGCCGCAATAATTTCCAGCGATCCGGCCCACGCCGCTTCCCCGCCGCAGGTCTCCGGGCAGATCAGACCAATATCCATTTCAATGGCGCGCAGGGCGGCGGGCAATATGCCCGGCACCGCCTGAATGGCACCATCCAGCCCCAATTCCCCGAGTACAAGATAAGCTTCCACCATATCACTTGGCACCGCATCCATGGCCACCAATACCCCAAGGGCAATGCCCAGATCATAATGGCTGCCTTCCTTGGGCAGGTCAGCCGGGGCCAGGTTGACGGTTATTCTTTTGGGTGGAAGGGCCAGACCAATGGCCCCAAGCGCCGCGCGGACCCTCTCCCGGCTTTCGGCAACGGCCTTGTCCGGAAGGCCAACAATGGTAAAAGACGGCAGGCCACTGGATACCTGAACCTGTATATCCACCGCTCTGGCTTCAATACCAATAAATGCCACTGTTGTAATATGCGCAACCATGCCTGCCCCCATCATAATAAGCGGATACAGACTAGCAGCTATCCTTGCCCATGAAAAGCCCCGCCGTCGGCGCTTTATCACGACATAATAACACATTAAATTTGTGTATATAATTTTATTTAACATAAAATATTTGACTTAAAGATTTCCCTCCCTATATACAAAGAAATCTTTTTTATGTTCAAAGGAAATATTATGGGTAAAAATCTGGATCAAATTCTGTCGGCAAATGCCGAATATGCTGCAAATTTTGGAGACAAAAGCGCGCTAGCCATGCCGCCGGGGCGCAATTTTGCCATTCTTACCTGTATGGACGCACGGCTTGACCCTGCTAAATACGCAGGGCTTGCGGAAGGCGACGCGCATGTCATCCGTAATGCCGGTGGGCGAGCCAGTGATGATGCCATCCGCTCTCTGGTCATATCCCATAAACTTCTGGGCACCAAAGAATGGTTTGTAATCCATCATACTGATTGCGGTATGGAAACATTTAATAATGACATTATGGGCGATTTACTGGCTCAGAGCCTTGAAACCGCCAATGTTGATGCTGAAGGCTGGCATGATACAGGCACGGGACCCGGCTCTGAGGAAGGTCGGCGCATTGACTGGCTCACGATTTCCAATCTGGCCAGATCTGTGGTCGAAGATGTGGAAAGCATCCGTTCCCATCCTCTGGTGCCGCGCAATATTCCGGTCCTTGGTTATATTTATGATGTAAAGACCGGAAAACTCGTGGAAGTACCAGAGGCCACCATTATTGGCGCGGCCTCCTGAAAATCATCCAATTGATATGGAACAGAAATGCTACAGAAACACTAAAGGGCGGATGAACCGCCCTTTTCTCTGCATATTGCCGATTGAAATAACCAGATCTGTTTAAATCTTGGCCCGTTTAAATCCATGAAAGCGCTTTGTTATCCGTATGCGGGTTGCCGCGTCTTTTCAGGCTTCTCAATTTCACAGGGCTTTCAATAAATTCCAGTTTCTGATCCTCACAACCTTGTTTTTTAAGCTTGGGAGTGATACTTGAATAGGCCAAACGTTTTTCTTCAAGCTCGGCAACCACGGTTTTCAAAAGGCCTCTTTTCATCATTTTTAATTCGACAGCGGCTTTTTTAATTTCGGACTGCACTTCGGACGACATTTCCAGCCTCAGTGAAGAGGGAATATAATTCACTTCAGAAATATTTTCCAAAACATCTTCCAGCGCTTCCAGTTTTGCTTCATGTTCTTCCAGAACCAGTTCAAACTGTTCTGCCTCAAATGCGCGCAGGCTTTCGCTGGCGCTTTCCAATGCCTCTTCGACAATGACATTCACATTTTCTTTTAATTCCAGAACATCGACAACGGGGGTCACATAGCTATATTCCACAGAGGGGAGTACCGGACGCGCAGGCAAAGCCGGCGCATTAAACAAAGCATATTTTTCCAGGATCTTATCCTGAGAAATCTGCCCGGTTCCAATCATCGGACCAATATAGGAAGATGCCATCATCAAAACCACCAAACCCAATATGGTTCCGGAAAGTTTTAAAATTAAAGAGCCCATAGACCTGCGCATTGTTTTTTCCCTCACAAAAAACACCTTCGCTTTTTACTGATAAAGCATCAGGCAAAATCATCATTTGAAAATCTGTACGCGAATTACACCGAACATGAACAAACCACATAATAATGTCACAAATATGTCCATGGAACATATAATACATCTTTTGATACATTATATCAATAAAAAGATTATTTTTTATTCACCCCGCATGATTTGATGGGGGGGAAGCCCCCCGGGCTGCTCTCAGGCCTTGCGGGTTTTATTTTGTTGGTTGATGGGGGGAATCCCCCCGCGCTCGCGCGCTGCCCCCCTCGCCTCGCATAAGCTCGGGCGGCCGCTTGGCCTTGCCTCAGCCCCATGGGCTTCGGTTACTGTGTCCTTTTCGGGGAGGACTAAAGGCCCCACGTTCCCACCTTCCCAAACCGGACTCCAATCCGATAGGCCGTAGGCCTTGAGGCAAGCGCGACCGCGCGCCCGAGCTTATGCGAGGTAGGGGGAACGCGCGAGCGTGGGGGTGGAACCCCCATCAAACCAAAAAATCCAAAAAATCCAAAAACTTATCAAAAATACCTTGCCAGCCGCAATTGGACAAAATCATCATGGGATATGAAATAGAGTGGATCAGTCATGGGCACGCCAAGGAAAAAACGGGCATCGAGGCTGATCTTCCAGTTATCTCCGATGCGGCGGCTGCTTTCCAGATTAAAGAAAGTGGCCGAGCTGTTCATATCAAAAATGGCCCCCATAAGAAATTCGGTGCTGTCCACATCATTCATGGCCCAGCGCAGGCCGATAAAAAGATCATCTTCAAAAGCTGTCGTGGCCCCTTCCCCACGGTCATCATAGATATATTCACCGATCAGGCCGATATCGCTGTCCCCGCCCATCAGGCCATAAAAGGAATATTCAAAACCGCCCGTCATGGCCCAGAAATCGCCTCCGGGGCCGGATGACGTCTGGCGAATGGCTTCAAATTTCAGCAGCAGGCTTTCCAGGGTGGCCTGAATGTCCACCCCGGTTTGTTTGATCAGGTTATAGCGGGGAATCAGGAAACTTCCGTCCCCTCCCGGCATCAAAACAGGATCGCGGCCTGTGCCCTGAAAATGGGACAGGCCCACATCAAAATTGCCAATCACATGTGACCAGCGCAAGGCCCAGTCCAGATGCCATTTATCCGATCCGGCCTCATATTGTGTCAGGTCATAATTGATCGGCAGTGGCATACCCAGCCGCCCCTTTGGCCCCGGATAGCGTTTTTCGCGAAAATAAGTCATGAGATAGGCGGAAAAGACCCCAAAATCACTGTCATAAGACAGGCTCGCCATAGGCTGGCCCAGCTTGTCTTCCTGATCAATATCCTCCAGCATATCATCCTGGTTGATCACATCCACCAGATGAACCGCCTCTGTCACCCCCCAATAGACCGTATCAATGCCCAAAGTCAGCTGCCAGCTGTCCATCAGTCCCGTCCATTTAAATTCGCGCAGATCAAAATGATTGCGTTCTTTATCCTGTGCGTCCAGCCGCCCAAAAGCATCAATGATCACCTGCGAATTGCCATTTTCAGACACATATTCAAGGCGGGGTTCGGCAGCAAAAGAAGCCGTCCAGTCTTTGGGCAGGGAGGAAAGGGATGATTGGGGAAAAACCCGGCCTTCCACTTCCACATAACCTGAAAAGCTCAGACCATTATAATCTTCAGCCATAGCCTCATCATAATCTTCTTCATAAGTATCTTCGCCGAAATCTTCTGTGGCTTGTGCTTGTGGCCTTTCTTTAATATCGGGGCTTTCTTTAATATCAGGGCTTTGTTCAACGGGTGCGGCCTTCTGTATATCAATCTTTGCTTTGGGCAGAACGGCTTCCGGGGCTGCTATGAGCGGGGTTTCATCAGCCTTGTTCAGTGCCACCTGCCGCTGCCATTCCGCCTCCGATATGGACATCAGGTCAAATACCAGCCGATGGGGTTTTCCCTCCATGGGTTTTAAGATAAAAGACCGCGCCACGGTGGCTGTTTGACGCAGCTTAATTCTAAAACGGATATTATCCTGATGTTTTTCAACACTGACTTTTTCCACAAGCGCGCTGGAATTCATCCGCCGGATCAGGGCCGGAATTTTTTCTGCCGGTTGGCTTTTGCGCAATTCAACCAGGATTTCCCTTGGATCATCCCTATAGGTGAGATCGAAAAAACGATGTTCACTCAATTCAAAGACCACCCGGGTTTTATTGGGATGATTGCCCGTGCGCACCCCTATAATTTCAACTTCCGCAAAAGCTGGGGGAAGCAAAGCCGTAAAAGAAACCGCAGATAAACAAAGACACAGGGCGGTTGTACCGAGAAGCCGGTACGGCCTGCGCTCTGGTATAATATCCTGTGTCCTTTTGACCGGCATTATTCTTTCTTCCGTCATTCCCTGATCCTGACTCATCTGATTTTTCACAGGGCGCTGAAAATAAAACAAAATTCTCTATAAAATATTCAGCTTTACAGAGGTTTTGAGGCAGATTTTATTAAATTTTTAATCAGCCTCTTCAAAGCATCTGATGATAAAATTAACCATAATAGAAGAAAAGCAAAAATAAAGAAAAAGTCCACCCCCAGGGGATGAACTTTTAAAAATCTGTATAAATACCGGAGGAATAAAGGCGATCAGGCTTTTATTTTGCTGTTTTAATCCGGGCTTTGCTAAAGTCCTTTTCTTTCAAACCTTTACGAAATTCAAAACGACTCCATTTCAAACGTGTGGTTTTTCCGGTCATTTTATTTTCCATAAACAAATCGCCCGGCCGCCAATATTGATCCAGATATAAATGATAACCTTTCAGGGTCAGGACTTTGAGCAAATCGCCACGACGGTTATAAAATTCCGTTTTACGCGCCTGTAAATATTCATGATCAATCCAGTTAATCAGCCTGGTATAACCGGAATTTTTATACAGCGGCACCGCTTCGATCACAGAACAGGTCATTTTACCGCAAGGCTCATCCCGCAACCATTTATAAGAATATTTGCCCACTTCGCGCGATGACATATCCTCATAAGCAAATTCACTGCCCATGAAGGGGCCGGATTTATTCTGTGATGAGATGCGTTTGACCCGACCCAGTGCCGGCAGGAAAATCCACTGATCATCTGAGTCCAGAATTTTGGAATGGGTGAGAAAAACAGTGCCCTTAATATCGCGTGGCTGATCAAAAATCACCACGGATTTGTCCCCCACACTGGTATCGGCCATTTCAAAGCTTTTGATCTTTAACTTGCGGCGGCTTTTCTGCCCCTGACGGTTTGACAATTCCATGGTAAGCTCCCCCACGCTGTCCCCATAACCCTCATCCCGCTTATCCGCCTCCACCATGATGGCAAGACCTTTTTCCTCGGCTGACTGTGCCATGGCCATATTGCCCAGAGCGAAAAAAGAGATCCCAATAAAAGCCAACTTCTTAAACATCATTTCAAACATCCTTTTTAACACCCCCATAATTATATTGCCTCTTGTCAATATATAATAATATAGCCGGCAATAACAGAAAGTCGATAATCAGGGCCACAGCAATTATCAGAGCCGTCAGCATACCCATTTTCGAATTCATGGTAAAATTGGAAAACATCAGCGAGCTGAAACCCGCGATCAGCACAAGGGATGAAATCCATAAAGCCGACCCCACCATGGAAAATGAATAACGCACCGCATCTTCCGCATTAAATTTTTTCTCCCGCCGGCCCCTGAGGTATTTGCTCAGGAAATGAACGGTACAATCCACGATCAGGCCCAGCGCCGTGGCCGTCACACTGGCGGCAAAAATTCCGATCTCCCCCACCAGCACCGCCCAGATGCCAAATGCCACAATGGCTGGCGCAATATTAGGCACCAGCGAGACAATACCAAGCCTAAGGCTTCTCAAAGCGACAACCAGACAGGCCGAGATGATGAAAAAGGCAATGCCCGTGCCCCAGAACATGCTGTCAAAAGTTCTTTTGGTCAGGAAGGCAAAAATCAGGTTTACACTGGTGCCCCCGGCGGGCAGCATGGCCTCGGGCGCATGATCCACAAACCATTGCTGCGCCCGGAATTTCACGTCTTTCATCTCGCCGCTGCTGATATTATCGAGAATGGCCGTTACCCGGGTAGAGGTCTTGCCCACATCAATCTGATTATTCAGATCCAGACCAAAGGGAAGCGACATTTCATACAACAACATATATTGTGCCGCCAGATCCCGGCTCTGGGGCAAAGTATAATGGCCCGGATCGTCTGCATTCATATTCATATTCAACCGCTTCATCACATCCGTAAAACTCAGCACATGAAGCACTTCGGGCTGATCCTGAAGCCAGTGAGAGAATTCCTCCAGTTTGGTCAGATATTCAGGATTGGATATACCGCCCTCTTCCCCCGAAGGCACTGAAAATTCGATCGTATAAGCCCCCGTCAGATTTTCCATCATAAAATCTGCATCCTGACGGAATTCGACTTTTTTACCAAAAAATTCAACAAATTTATCATTATAGATGATGCTGGGAATAAAGGCGGCCAGGATCAGAACCGTGGCCGTGGTGCCCACCAGAATGCGCCCCTTATGACGAATAACCCATTCCACATAACGCGAAATCAGATTTTCCTCAAAATGACCTTTCCCCAGCGGTTTCATCGGCAATATTGCCATCAGAGCCGGTAAAAAGGTAATGGAATAAAGCCAGGCTGCGGCAACACCCATGGCTGAAATATTACCCAGATCGCGAAACGGCGGGCTGTCATTAAAATTCAAACTTAAAAAGCCGATCACTGTGGTCAGCGAGGTGAGAAAAACCGGCTGCATATTGATCCTGAGTGTCTCAACAGTTGCTGCCTTTCGCCCTTCCCCCCGGCGCAAATGCATAAAATAAGTAATCAGCAAATGAATGCTGTCGGCCACCGATATGGTCAGGATGATCACAAAACTATTGACCGAGGCACTGTTCAGGCCCCAGCCCAAATGGCCCGCCGCGCCAACCCCGGACAGAACCGCGAGGAAAACAATACTCATGGATGCCAGCATGCCCATGAAAGAACGCAGGAAAATAAATATCGTCAGCGCAAGGAGTAAAAACATGACCGGGAAAAGATTGACCATATCACCCTCTGCCGCCTCGGCAAAAGCCATGGACATCATAATATTGCCACTCAGAGCGATACGCACCCCGGGATATTTCTCCCGCATTTCAGCGGCAATTTCCCGAATGGGGGCAACAATTTTTTTAACGGTTTCGCTTTCAGAATCAGGTGTTTCCACCGTCACCATAATTTGTGTGGTTTTGCCATCTTCGGCAATAAGCCTTTTAACCAGGGTGGGCTCCCGAAGGGCAATGGCTTTGACCTCCGCCAGATCTGCGTCCGTCAGATCCTCTGGCTCCACCACCAGATCCCCCACGATCAGATCGTCATCTTCGGCTTTGGTATTTTGAAAATTTGTGATTGAATCGACCCGGATGGCATAAGGTACCTGCCATGCCCGTTCGGTAAGCTCACGAACCAGGCTTAACATTTCCCTGGTGAAAATTTCACCCTCAGGCGGCTTAATGACAAAACTAGCCATATCCACCTTCGTATACGTGCGTTCCAGCGCGTCCTGGGCGGCGAGCTGGGGATTGTCGGGGCCAAAGAATATTCTATAATCACTTGAAAAATAAAGATTTTTCATGCCAGACGCAGCATAAAAGGCAAAAAGGACTGATAAAATCAGAACAGGCCAGCGCCAACGCACAATAAATTGTCCATAGGCAATATTCAGGTTTTTCACTATTTCAACTCCCCAAGGGTTGTCTGATACCGGAAACTTCCGATTGATTTGGCCGCTAACTTACCAGACAAATTTCCCTTTGGGGAGTAAAATATTCACTCTGTTATTACCAGACGATTTCTTCCACATTATCAAAGGTAATTGTACTGCCATCATCCATAACAATGGTACCCGATGCATCATCTCCCAGAGACAATTCATCGCCGCTCACATCGGTAGAAGAAATGCTTGTTCCGTCTTCCAGTGTCAATGTCCAGCCCTGTTCAGAGCCCTCAGGAACACCAGCGTTCAGTTCAATTGTATCGGTCCAGCCTTCACCGCCATCAACAGTATCATTGCCGGAAGCACCACCAAAGACAAAGGTGTCTTCATGCTCTCCGCCATTCAGAATATCGTCTCCACTGCCACCGGTCAGGGTATCTTCATGGAAACCACCATTCAATGTGTCATTGCCGGAACCCCCAAGAAGGGTATCATTATGATGACCGCCATTGATAACATCATCGCCATCACCACCATCCACATAATCATTATGATGACCGCCGTCGACAATATCATTACCCCCTCCGGAATGAATCGTATCGTCACCATTCATTCCGGATATCACATCATCCCCGGAAGAGCCTTCAAAGACATCATCCTTGTTGCTGAGATTTCCGGAAAAGGCATCAACATTGCCATCGTCACCGTTATTATCACCATCATCATTGTGGTTATCGTCATCATCATCATCAACGACTTCAAGATTGGCAGAGGCCGTGGTGGTGGTGGTGCCGTCAGATACATCGAAGTCTATAGCTACATCACCTTCAAAATCGTCTGCTGGCTCAAAGACATACGTTCCATCACCATTATCGATAAGGCTACCCTGAGACGGATCAACACTCACGGAACTGATACTGAGGTCATCGCCATCCACATCAGAGGCACCGGCCAGAAGATCGGCATCTGTGAAAGTGATCGGTATCTCTTCACCCGTAGTGCCCAGCTCAACATTGCTCACAACTGGTGCGTCATTGACTGCATCAACTGACAGGTCCGCAGAAGCCGTGGTGGTGGTGGTGCCGTCGGACACATCAAAGCTTAAAGACACATCGCCGTTAAAGTCGGCCGCTGGTTCAAAGCTATAGGTACCGTCACCATTATCGGTGATGCTGCCCTGAGACGGATCAACGGATACCCCAGCCACGCTGAGATCATCGCCGTCTACGTCTGAGGCTCCAGCCAGAAGGTCGGCTTCACTGAACGTAATGCTGCCATCTTCTGAGGCTGTACCCAGCTCAACATTGCTCACCACCGGTGCGTCATTGACTGCGTCTACAGAAAGATCAGCGCTTGCTGTGGTGGTTGTAGTGCCGTCGGAGACATCGAAACTCAATGACACATCGCCGTTAAAGTCGGCGGCGGGCTCAAAGCTGTAGGTGCCATCACCATTGTCGGTGATGCTGCCCTGAGACGGATCAACGGATACCCCAGCCACGCTGAGATCATCGCCGTCTACGTCTGAGGCTCCAGCCAGAAGGTCGGCTTCACTGAACGTAATGCTGCCATCTTCTGAGGCTGTACCCAGCTCAACATTGCTCACCACCGGTGCGTCATTGACTGCGTCTACAGAAAGATCAGCGCTTGCTGTGGTGGTTGTAGTGCCATCAGAGACATCAAAGCTCAGGCTTACATCGCCGTTAAAGTCTGCGGCAGGTTCAAAGCTATAAGTGCCGTCACCATTGTCCGTAACCGTTCCTTGAGACGGGTCAACAGAGATGCCGCTGACACTGAGGTCATCACCGTCTACGTCAGAGGCTCCGGAGAGAAGGTCGGCTTCACTGAACGTGATGCTGCCATCTTCTGAGGCAGTACCAAGCTCGACATTGCTCACCACCGGTGCGTCATTGACTGCGTCCACGGACAGGTCGGCGGAAGCTGTTGTTGTGGTGCTGCCGTCGGACACATCAAAACTCAGGCTTACATCGCCGTTAAAATCGGCGGCTGGTTCAAAGCTATAAGTACCGTCACCATTTTCCGTAACCGTCCCCTGGGCCGGATCAACAGAGATGCCGCTGACACTGAGGTCATCGCCGTCTACGTCTGAGGCTCCGGAAAGAAGATCAGCTTCACTGAACGTGATACTGCCATCTTCACTGGCTGTTCCCAGTTCTACATTGCTCACAACTGGCGCGTCATTGACCGCGTCAATGGAAAGGTCTGCGCTTGCTGTGGTGGTGGTGCTGCCGTCGGACACATCAAAGCTTAAAGACACATCGCCGTTAAAGTCGGCGGCGGGTTCAAAGCTGTAGGTGCCGTCGCCATTGTCCGTAACCGTTCCCTGAGACGGATCAACAGAGATGCCGCTGACGCTGAGGTCATCGCCATCCACATCAGAAGCACCGGCCAGAAGGTCTGCTTCTGAGAAGGTAATGCTGCCGTCTTCTGAGGCAGTACCAAGCTCGACATTACTCACCACCGGTGCGTCGTTCACTGCGTCAACGGACAGGTCCGCAGAAGCCGTTGTTGTGGTGCTGCCGTCGGAGACATCGAAACTCAAAGACACATCACCGTTAAAGTCTGCGGAGGGTTCAAAGCTGTAGGTGCCATCACCATTGTCGGTGATGCTGCCCTGGGCCGGATCAACGGATACCCCAGCCACACTGAGGTCATCGCCGTCTACGTCTGAGGCTCCGGAAAGAAGGTCGGCTTCACTGAACGTGATGCTGCCGTCTTCACTGGCAGTACCAAGCTCAACATTGCTGACAACTGGCGCGTCATTGACTGCGTCAACGGACAGTTCCGCAGAAGCTGTTGTGGTTGTTGTACCGTCTGATACATCGAAGCTCAGGCTTACATCGCCGTTAAAGTCCGCGGCAGGCTCAAAGCTGTAGGTGCCGTCACCATTGTCGGTAACAGTCCCCTGAGCCGGATCAACAGATACCCCAGCCACGCTGAGGTCATCGCCATCCACATCAGAAGCACCGGCCAGAAGGTCTGCTTCTGAGAAGGTAATGCTGCCGTCTTCTGAGGCAGTACCAAGCTCGACATTACTGACCACAGGCGCGTCATTGACTGCGTCCACAGACAGGTCCGCAGAAGCCGTTGTTGTGGTGCTGCCGTCGGAGACATCGAAACTCAAAGACACATCACCGTTAAAGTCTGCGGAGGGTTCAAAGCTGTAGGTGCCATCACCATTGTCGGTAACAGTCCCCTGGGCCGGATCAACGGATACCCCAGCCACACTGAGGTCATCGCCGTCTACGTCTGAGGCTCCGGAAAGAAGGTCGGCTTCACTGAACGTGATACTGCCATCTTCACTGGCTGTTCCAAGCTCAACATTGCTCACCACTGGCGCGTCATTGACTGCATCAACGGACAGGTCGGCGGAAGCTGTTGTTGTGGTGCTGCCGTCGGACACATCGAAGCTTAAAGACACATCGCCGTTAAAGTCAGCGGCGGGCTCAAAGCTGTAGGTGCCGTCGCCATTATCGGTAACCGTTCCCTGAGAAGGATCAACGGATACCCCAGCCACACTGAGGTCATCGCCGTCTACATCAGAAGCACCGGCCAGAAGATCCGCTTCACTGAAGGTGATGCTGCCATCTTCTGAGGCAGTGCCCAGTTCAACATTACTGACAACTGGTGCGTCATTCACTGCGTCCACGGACAGGTCGGCGGAAGCTGTGGTTGTGGTGGTGCCGTCGGATACATCAAAGCTCAGGCTTACATCGCCGTTAAAGTCGGCGGCGGGCTCAAAGCTGTAGGTGCCGTCGCCATTGTCGGTGACAGTCCCTTGAGAAGGATCAACGGATACCCCAGCCACGCTAAGGTCATCGCCATCTACGTCAGAGGCTCCAGCCAGAAGATCCGCTTCACTGAACGTAATGCTGCCATCTTCACTGGCGGTGCCCAGTTCAACATTGCTGACAACTGGTGCGTCATTGACTGCATCAACGGACAGGTCCGCAGAAGCTGTGGTGGTGGTGCTGCCATCAGAGACATCAAAACTCAAAGACACGTCGCCGTTAAAGTCCGCGGCAGGCTCAAAGCTGTAAGTGCCATCGCCATTGTCGGTAACCGTTCCCTGGGCCGGGTCAACGGAGATGCCGCTGACACTGAGATCATCGCCGTCCACGTCAGAGGCACCGGAAAGAAGATCCGCTTCACTGAACGTAATGCTGCCATCTTCACTGGCGGTGCCCAGCTCAACATTGCTCACTACCGGCGCGTCATTCACCGCATCCACGGACAGGTCTGCAGAAGCTGTTGTTGTGGTTGTGCCGTCGGACACATCGAAGCTCAGGCTTACATCACCGTTAAAGTCGGCGGCGGGTTCAAAGCTATAAGTGCCGTCACCATTATCCGTAACCGTTCCCTGAGCCGGATCAACGGATACCCCAGCCACGCTGAGATCATCGCCATCCACATCAGAGGCTCCGGCCAGAAGATCCGCTTCACTGAACGTAATGCTGCCATCTTCACTGGCGGTGCCCAGTTCAACATTGCTGACAACTGGTGCGTCATTGACTGCATCAACGGACAGGTCCGCAGAAGCTGTGGTGGTGGTGCTGCCATCAGAGACATCAAAACTCAAAGACACGTCGCCGTTAAAGTCCGCGGCAGGCTCAAAGCTGTAAGTGCCATCGCCATTGTCGGTAACCGTTCCCTGGGCCGGGTCAACGGAGATGCCGCTGACACTGAGATCATCGCCGTCCACGTCAGAGGCACCGGAAAGAAGATCCGCTTCACTGAACGTAATGCTGCCATCTTCACTGGCGGTGCCCAGCTCAACATTGCTCACTACCGGCGCGTCATTCACCGCATCCACGGACAGGTCTGCAGAAGCTGTTGTTGTGGTTGTGCCGTCGGACACATCGAAGCTCAGGCTTACATCGCCGTTAAAATCGGCGGCGGGTTCAAAGCTGTAGGTGCCGTCACCATTATCCGTAACCGTTCCCTGAGCCGGGTCAACGGAGATGCCGCTGACGCTGAGGTCATCGCCGTCCACATCAGAGGCTCCAGCCAGAAGATCCGCTTCACTAAAGGTGATGCTGCCATCTTCACTGGCGGTTCCCAGTTCTACATTACTCACCACCGGCGCGTCATTGGTTCCTGTCACGGTTACAATGGCTGTTTCTTCGGAGGTTCCGCCCTGTCCATCACTGACAGAATAACTTAATTCAACCTGGGCTTCCTCTCCCTCTGCCAGATTGTCATATGCACTTCCGGGGTTAAAAGTAACCATGGTTCCATCATGAGAAACTGCACCGAGGCCATCCTTTACGCTAACATCCGTGATGAATAGGCTGTCGCCATCCTCATCACTGTCGTTGGCCAAAACATCAATGGGAAAGGCCGCCTGATCTTCGGTCATCGCCGCAATATCTGCTACTGTCGAAGGATCAGAATTTGCTGGAACAGGGTCGACCACGGGAGTTTCGTTAACCGGGGTTTCATTTACAGGGGTTTCGTCAACAGGAGTTTCGTCAACCGGTGTCTCATCTACAGGGGTTTCATCCACTGGAGTTTCACCAACCGGCGTCTCATCTACAGGGGTTTCGTCCACTGGAGTTTCACCAACCGGGGTCTCATCTACAGGGGTTTCATCCACTGGAGTTTCACCAACCGGGGTCTCGTCAACAGGGGTTTCGTCCACTGGAGTTTCACCAACCGGGGTCTCGTCAACAGGGGTTTCATCCACTGGGGTTTCACCAACCGGTGTCTCGTCTACAGGGGTTTCATCCACTGGAGTTTCACCAACCGGCGTCTCATCTACAGGAGTTTCATCCACTGGAGTTTCACCAACCGGGGTCTCGTCTACAGGGGTTTCGTCCACTGGGGTTTCGTCCACTGGAGTTTCACCAACCGGGGTCTCGTCAACAGGGGTTTCATCCACTGGAGTTTCACCAACAGGTGTCTCGTCTACAGGAGTTTCATCCACTGGAGTTTCGTCCACTGGGGTTTCGTCAGCAGGCGGGGTATCTTCTGATGCGGTTTGATCTTCTTCGGCAAGTGCTTCTGCTTCCAAAGCAGCCTCTTGCTGGAAATTTTCTTCTGTCAGAGGGGGGGTGGCATCAGCTTCACCGGCAGGAATATTATTTTCGGGAATATTTGTCTCGGCAGCAGGATTATTGGCATCAAAATTCAAAGCGGAGGTGGCCCGTCCGGACGAAAGACTGGCTTCCTCTGTGGTTTGCTCATCACTTACTGCCTGCTGTGTATTTATTTCTTCCGCAGGTTGTACGTCATCTGTTGCAGAATTCGTATTTTCAGAAGTTTCAACAACGCCACTTTCATCATCAGAGGTACTTGCTTCTGAAACACTTGTGGTATTTTCACTACCCTCACCTTGTTCATCACGCCCACCCATATGAATATTTGCGCGTGTTTGGGTATCCTGTCCTGTATCTTCAGCATCAGAGCTAAGGCGTGAATCAATTTTTTCCTGACCACCGGCACGGTCGGAACCCTGAAGAATAGGATCAACTTCAATATCCGACATATCGGTGTTATTTTCGCCTTGGTTTTCGTCCGCCATTATAAAACTCCTACAACATATGACCGTAAATAAATGTATTCAAACATCAATAAAATGGAGGTGCGTCCTGACAAACGCATTTCCACGTGTGAATAAATTAGCAGGAATTAATGAAGAAAATCTTTCGGACTATAGTTAATGACTTGTTAATAAATTATAAAAAAAGCATTAAAAATCAATCCATTATATAAAATCATTTAAATAGAAATATCATAAAATTTGATATATCTGACAAAAGTCAACAATATTAACCATTATTCAACGCAATAGCCTTATCAAAAACTTTAATGCAAAAACCATTTGGAAATGAGCCGTTTCAGAACCAAAGAATTAAATATTAAACAAAGCAGAAAACAGAATGAGTTTTTCCGGCAGCAACGCCAATGAGGGCATTTTAAGCCTTTCCAAAGTCGGCTTTAGGCCAATGATGCGAAAAGACATCCTTTTTGCCTCAATGGTATTGAATATGCTGTCCATGGCTTTGCCCATGGTTCTTTTACAGGTTTATGACCGGATTATTCCCAATGTGGCGCTCAATACCCTGTCCTTTCTGGTTATTGGTATGTTGAGCGTTCTTGTTCTTGATGTTTTTCTGAGAACGGCCAGGTCTTATCTGGCGGGTTGGCTCGGGGCCAAATTTGAACATGAAATGGGGTGCAATGCTCTGGAAAAGCTTTTTCGGGCGGAATTAAAAGAATTGGAAAAAGATTCAACCGGAGTCCACCTGGATCGCCTCAGTGCCATTGATTCGGTACGCGACTTTTATTCAAGTCAGGCGGGGCTGGCCATGGTTGACCTGCCTTTTGTGCTTATTTTCCTCGGACTTTTAGGCTTTATTGGCGGTTATCTGTTAGTCATCCCCATTATATTACTGCTTGTCCTGGGTATCATTGCCTACAAATTGGGTGAACATTTAAAAGAAGCCATTGAAAATGATACTTTATGGGAGGACAGGCGTTACAGCTTTATCATTGAAGTTCTCACCGGCATCCATTCCGTCAAAAGTATGGCCATGGAACATCTTATGGACAGGCGATATGAGAGGATGATGGAAAGCTGTTCCCAGGCAAGTTACAAGGTTATCTTTCTGAATAATTTTGCTCAGGGCATTGGCTCAAGTTTTTCACAAATCACCATGGTCGCAGTGGCCGGTGTGGGCAGCCTGATGGTCATTGATGGTTCGATCACAATGGGGGCGCTGGCCGCGAGTACTTTGTTGGCAGGCCGAACCGTACAGCCCTTGCTCCGCGCCCTAAATATCTGGACCAGGTTTCAACATATTCAGATTGCCAATCAGAAATTATCCACCATCAACGATTTAAAAGAAGAACGCCCGGATAAAACGCGGGATCTGGACAAAATTGACTCTATTGAAATGAAGAATTTCTCTTTCAGATACAGCGAGAATACTCCAATTATTCTTCAGGATATTAATATAAAGCTCAATCATGGCGATATTATCGGTATCAAGGGCGGCAATGGATCGGGAAAATCAACTTTATTATGGAGCATGATGGGCGGGCATAAACCCACTGAAGGTGAGTTCCTGGTCAATGGTGAGGTTTCAGAAAATTTCAGCACCCACAGCCTGCGCAATAGAATCGCCTATCTGCCACAAAAACCTGTCATGTTCCGGGGAACAATTCTGGATAACCTCACCATGTTTCAGGGGGATGAATTTATTGATGATGCTCTGGAAGTGGGGGGAATGCTAAACCTTGATACCATTCTTGCCCGCATGCCTGAGGGTTATGAAACCCGTATCGGTGATGGATCGCAGAATAAAATCCCCTCCGGTATCGCCCAGAGGATCACCATTGCCCGCGCACTGGCATCCAAGCCGGATGTGATTTTGTTTGATGAGGCCAATTCCGGTCTGGACAATAAATCAGACGAGGATCTGATCCGCCTGATGACGCGCCTCAAGGGTAAAAGCACCATCATATTGGTGAGCTACCGACCTTCGCTGCTCAAACTCGCGGATAAGGTTTTCGATTTGAAAGATGGCCGCCTTACCCTGCAAAAGCCACAGGAAGAAAAGGGAAAAAAGGAAGAAAAGAAAGCTCCTGCCGCGCCTAAAAAAGGGGGCACGGGTGACAGATAAGAATAAAAGCCCGGCCCGTGAAATGATGGCAGACCTGAAAGAAGGTCTGGATGAGGGTGTACGCCTTACAGTTTCGAGCGCACAACAATTGGCCAATGCCAAAAAAAGCGGAAAAATTGGCTCCTTCAATGCCACATCCCCCTTTGCATCCTGCCTGTTGCCCCTGCTGACGGCATTGGGCTGGCGTGGTAAGATCAGGAATTTGTTTGAATCCCTGCCGCATTTTGCCAATAGCCTGAATCTGATCGAATTTCGCAATACGCTGGCCTATCTTCATTATAAAACCACGCGCAGCAAGGCTCATATTTCGCAAATTGACGAGCGGCTTTTCCCTTGTTTATTTGTCATTCAGGATGAGATACCCATCATTCTCTTATCCCGTCATGAAAATTCCACCCGGATTTTTGATAGCCGGGACGGCAAAGAAAAAAATATTGAAGACCTCGAAGAGGCAGGCAGCGCCTATTTTATCGCTTCGGAATTTTCCAGCCAGACCAATAAGAAAACGGCCAAAGAATCGTCCACAAATTGGGTGGGCGATCTGTTAAAACGATTTAAGACCACAATCCGCCAGCTTTTTGCCATGACGTTGATCCTTAATTTGCTGGCGTTGATGGTGCCCTTATTCATCATGGCCATCTATGATCAGGTGATCCCGTCCCAATCCACGGAAGCCTTGGTATATCTGGTGAGTGGTATCGCTTTTGCCCTTATTTGTGAAGTAGGCCTGCGGGCTTTAAAGGCGCGATTTGTGGCCTATCTGGGGGCAAGGGTGGAAAATATCGTCGCCAATGCCACTTTCCAGAAGTTACTGGCCCTGCCGCCCACCATGACGGAATCCTCCCCCATCGGCAGCCAAATCGCCCGCCTCAAGGAATTTGATACCATCAAGGGTCTGTTTTCCAGTACCCTGGTCAATGTGATTCTGGAATTGCCCTTTATGGTGATTTTTCTGGTGATTATTGCCGTGCTCGGCGGCGAACTGGCCTATATCCCAATTGCCATGATGGGGATTTTTGCCCTCATTGGTACAATCATGCTGCCCGTGATGAAAAAGAACATTACCATTTCCGGTCGCAGCAAAGCCCAAAGACACAGCTTCCTTGTTGAGGCTCTGTCATCTTTTAAAACCATTAAAGAATCAGCAGCGGAAAAAGCATGGATGAACCGCTACCGGGAATTGTCCGCAGAAACAGCCTTTAACCATTTTAAAAGTGCGCAGACTTCCCTGCTCTTGCAAAGCCTGTCACAGGCCATCATGATGGGGGCCGGCATTGCCACTGTGGGTTTCGGGGTTTTGAAAATTCTGGAAGCCGATATGAGCATTGGTGCGCTGATTGCCTGTATGGCATTGGTTTGGCGGGTTTTGTCCCCCCTGCAGAGCCTGTTCCTTACCCTGACACGACTGGAACAGACCGTAAACAGTATCAAACAGATCAATCAATTGATGCGCCTTAAAGTGGAACATGATCCCAGCCCCTCCAGCCTTTCACAGAAAGAATTCGCGGGCCATATGATTTTTGACAGGGTGAGTTTCCGCTATCGTCCGGAAAGTGAACCGGCCTTATTGGGCGCGAGTTTTGAAATAAAACCGGGCGAAATGATGGCCATTATGGGCAATAATGCTGCCGGGAAATCAACCATATTAAAATTAATGCTGGCCATGCATAAACCCCAGGCCGGACAGGTCATTCTGGATGGCATGGATATTCGCCAGATCAATACCATTGCCCTGCGCCAGTCCATCGCCTATGTGCCGCAAGAGGCCTATTTTTTCCATGGCACCATTTCACAGAATATTTTGCTCGCCAATCCCACCGCCTCTCAGGAAGAAATCGAAGAAGCCTGCGCACAGGCCAATGTATTGGATGAAATTACACAACTGGAGCGGGGCTTTAACACCCGTATTGGGGATCAGTCGACCCAAAGCCTGCCCAGCAGTTTCTCCCACAGACTGTCTCTGGCAAGGGCTTTTCTGAAAAAGTCGTCCCTTTTATTGCTGGATGAGCCGGGAAAAACCCTCGACTTTGAAGGGGATGTGGCTTTTATGAAATCGCTGGAGGCCATGAAAGGCAAGATTACGATCATTATGGCATCCCACAGACCAAGCCATATTAAAATGGCCGATAAGGTGCTTATTCTGGACAATGGCATGGTCAAACAAATCACCACACCCGAGGCCATATTCCCTCCCCGTCAGGAGAAAAGAGCATGAATAAAGAAAACAATAAAAACACCAATGATAAAACCGAAGGTGAAAAAAATAATTTGATAGGCAAGTCTGGATTTTCCATGCAAAAATATTTACCGACATTCATGAAAAAAGCCACAGAAGCCACTGCGGCAAAACCCAAGCCCACCAGCTATTATTCACGTTTTTTGTCCAGGGCTGTTTTATTGGAAGAAGCAGGACCGCCACAGGCCATCGTCTCAACCATCGGATTGATCACTGTTTTTGTTGTCGGCTGCCTGATCTGGTCTATGGTCACCACGCTGTATGAAACCACGGTTGCCGTCGGCGAGGTCAGGCCCGATTCAACCATTCAGCCTGTTCAGCATCTGGAGGGCGGTATTGTTTCAGAAATCCCGGTTAAAAACGGCGACCGGGTTCAAAAAGGTCAAACCATCCTGGTCATGGCGCCCACCGCGGCCCTGTCAGAGCTTGACCGCATCACGGCCCGTCATGCCTCTATCGATCTTAAAATAAACCGCCTTAAGGCTTTTGTTTTTGAACGTGAGGGTGACTTTTCAGAATATGAAAAAATATTCCCCAACCTTGTACAGGATCAGAAAGATATTCTGACCCAGCAAAACAGGTCTTTCAAAGCGCAGCAAAATGTCATCATTTCCCGCATCGCTCAGCAAAAGAATGAACTTTCCATCCTGAAAAAACAGGAACAGAACCAGCTCGAGAATGTCAAAATCATTAGCGAAGAGCTTAAGATCAGAGAAGAGTTAACCGCAAAGGGCCTGGGCTCGCGCATTAAACTTCTTGAAATTCAGCGTGAACATAACAAGGCCCGTGGAGACCTGCAAACCACACAGAAAAAACAGGTCAGCGTCAATTCGGATATTAATCAGGCCCAGGGCAATCTGGTGGAATTAAAAGAAAAGCTTTTTAATGAAGCCCTGACCCAGGTGGACAGCCTGTCGGCGGAAAGAGTTCAGATGGCCAGCGAAATGACCCGGCTGAAGGATAAGGTGAAGCGCCTGCATGTGCTATCCCCGGTGGACGGCTTTGTCAAAGGCATGAAATATCGTTCCATCGGCAGCATCGTCACCCCCGGTGATGTGGTGGCCGAAGTGGTGCCCGAATCCGATATGCTGGTGGCGGAAGTAAAAATCTCACCCCGCGATATTGGCCATGTGAAAAAAAGCCGGGAAGTATTGGTCAAGATAGATACATATAATTATGCCCGCTATGGTGGCCTGGCCGGTACTTTAAGCCATGTCTCGGCCTCTTCCTTTTTGGATGAAAAGGGGGAAACTTATTTCAAAGGCATTGTTGAATTGCCGCAAAATTTTCTGGGAACCGACCCAAAATCAAACCGCATTACCCCCGGCATGACCGTGGTCGCCGACATTAAAACCGGTGAAAAAACCCTGCTGCAATATCTGGTAAAACCCATCAATAACGCCCTCGATACCGCGTTCAGGGAGCGATAAAAACAACGATATATTTATGGGGGTTTTCAGAAGCATTTCTGCCCGAACAAGATATTCTTGATATGTGAGGCCATCTGGCTCATTATGCCCTGTGAGGGATATTTTTGTGGGGGATATATTTGTGGGGGATATATTTGTGGGGGATATATTTTGCTTTTATTGACCCGGATATAAATTATTCCGCATAGACAAAATACTTTTTATCAAAATAATTAGAAAATAATCAAAAAATTCAATAACAAAAAAAGCTCAATTCAATGTCAACAAAAGAACCCCTCTCTCTCTCTCAGGAAGTATTGAAAGGCACCAAATGGTATGTTGCCATGCGGTGGTGCATCAGGGGGCTTGGGTTGGTCAGTTCAGCATTTCTGGCCAGACTATTGATGCCGGAGGATTTCGGGCTCGTCGCCACGGTTCTTGTTATATTTGGCCTGGTTTCCCTGTTGTTTGAATTTGGTGTCAACATGGCCCTCATTCAGAATAACAAAGCCACAGACGATCATTTCCACACCGCCTGGACCATCCGCCTGTTACAATCCGTCACCATTGCCGTATTGCTGGCCGCCTTTTCACCCCTGGTTGCCCAAATCTACGGGGATGAAAGACTGGAAATCATATGCCAGATTATGGCGTTTGGCACCTTTATCAGGGGCTTTGAGAATATTGGGGTTGTGAAACTGCAAAAAGACATGAATTTCTCCCATGATTTTGCATATAATGTCGCACCAAAAATTATTTCCACCCTGATGACCATTGGTTTGGCATTCTATTATAAATCATTCATGGCGCTGGTTATCGGAACAGTCTTAAACAACCTCATCATTGTCATGGCGAGTTATATTGTCATTCGCTTTAAACCAAAATTCTCTTTTGCAAAAATTTCCGATATCTGGGGCTTTTCACAATGGGTATTAGCCAGCAACATCGCCCAATATATTAGCTCGCAGGGGGACATACTTATTCTTTCGATAATCTCAACCCCGGTAAAAATAGGATATTATAAATGGGGTACAGAATTATCTTACATGGCAATCTCGGAAATCCAGCAACCCTTTTCAAGGGCCCTGATTCCAGGGCTGGCAAAAATTAAAGATGATCATGAGCGTTTGATTGCCGCTTATTTAAAGGCCCTCTCCATGATGACCCTGATCGCGGTACCCATTGCGCTGGGTTTTGGCGGCATCGCCAATGAATTAATTCCCCTCTTTTTAGGGGGTGGGGATAAATGGCTGCCAGTCGTACCCCTTATTGAAGCGCTGGTTTTTCTGGCCATGCTCACATCCATGTATGGGATATCCGGCAGCCTGCTTACCATAACAGGGAATATTAAATATCTTTCCCGAATATACTGGCTTCAGGCTCTGGTGACATTAATGACATTATACCCTGCCTATTATCTGGCGGATCTTGAAGGCGTGGCCTTTTCAAGAGCGTTTATTGGCATCTTTATGTTTTCGATGGTAAGCTATCTTGTTGTCCGGCGCTGCAAGGTCTCTTTTGGCCAAATTATAAAAGTTGTCTGGCGCCCCGTAATGGCCGGGGGCTTAATGTATGCAGCTTTAATCAATATGGGTGGTTTGTTTGAACTGAATAATAATATTGTTTTAGGTATTAAGATACTGTTTGGCGGCATATTTTATACATCCGTTATGATTATTTTATGGCTTCTCTCAGGCAAGCCGGATACCGCTGAAAAGGGACTTATTCTCCATTTAAAAAATACTTCAAACCGTCTGATGAAAAAATTATAGGGCCATGGAAATTTCGCATGTCTTCAAAAATAAATAAAGCCCAAAACGCGTCTATAGTGGCCTTCCCAAAGAATGGAATAGCCTATAACGAAGCACTCTATAAATCGTTGGAAAGCCGCGGCGTGAAGGTTAAAGAGGGGCTTTTTACCGGCAGATGGTTACTCAAAAATCTGGAAAAACACGATTGTGTTCACTTACACTGGCCTTCCTTTTTTTATGCCACAAAAAAAGGAAAACGATCAGAACTCGTCTCTTTTTTGAAATTCTGCTTATTTCTTTTTTACATTAAAATCAAATGCCGCTCCATTTATTGGACAGCACATAACCTTTATCCTCATAATCCTGCGTCCATACCTTGCCTTGATGTTCTTGCCAGATGGCTGGTCATTGCCCTCTGCACAAAAATTTTTGTACATGGCAAGACCGCTGCCCAGACTCTGATGAATGAATTCCCCCTGGTAAAATCAAAATTGGAATTAATAGATCATGGAAACTGGATTGATTATTATCCAAATACAATAACGCGCGAAAAAGCCCGTGCCCGGTTTAAAATTGAAGAAGGTAAATTTGTCTATTTATTTATCGGACTATGTTCGAGATATAAGAATGTTCACATTCTGGTAGAGGCTTTTAGTCACCTGCCTGATAATTCCATCCTTTTGATTGCCGGAAAGTTTCAGGATCAGGATTATTATGAAAAAGTCACAAAAGAAATTGCAAAAATTACCGACAAGAAAATTCATCTGGAAGCCTGCTTCATTCCTGATGATCAACTACAGTATTTTTTATTGGCAAGTGATGTCGTCGTTCTGCCTTATGCAGAATCACTAACATCCGGCGCCGCTGTTTTAGCCTTGGGCTTTGGCCGCCCGGTAATTGCGCCCAAACTTGGTTATCTCACAGATATTATAAACGATGAAAACGGCATTCTTTATTGCCCCAATGAAACTGAAAAATTAATAGCTGCGATGAAAAAATTTCAAAATTCAGAGTTCTCAGAAGATGAAATATTTAAATATGCCCAATCCCTTTCCTGGGATAGCGCTTGCGAAGCTTTAATATAAGGGTGAAAAAATGATAGCAAAGTTCAAGGATTTTATAGAGCGTTATTTCGAAATAAAAATTATCCCGCAATGGAGGATGGAAAGATACGAGCTCGGTCTGCATTTAAAAAAACTGTTTGAACATATGAATATTAACACCGTTATTGATGTTGGTGCCAATGAAGGACAATATGCCAGTTTTCTGCGTAATGAAGTAGGCTATTGTGGCACCATCTTATCTTTTGAACCCGGCAAAGAATTATTTCAAATACTTCAGAAAAAGTCTGAAGCAGACCCGGACTGGTATTGCTTTCCAATTGCATTTGGTGAAGAGAACAAGACAGATACCATCAACATCATGGCCAGAAGCCAATTTAACTCCCTTCTCAAACCTAAAAATGACACTTTTTTTCAGAAAGAAAATGCCGTTGTTGATTCTTATCAGATCAACGTGAGCACTCTGGATGATTTTTGGACTGGTTTGGAAAAAGACCATGACCTTTCATCCGTTTACCTAAAACTTGATACACAGGGATATGATCTGAAAATACTGACAGGGGCCAAAGAAAGCCTGCCAAAGATCAAAGCTTTGCAAAGCGAAATGTCTGTTATACCAATTTATAATGATATGCCGGATTATAAAGAGGTCACCCGTTTCCTGGAAAACCATAAATTCTCACATTCCGCAATGTTCCCTGTCAGCAATGATACAAATATGAGATTGATCGAATTTGACGGCATTTTTGTAAATTCAGCCTTATTCGAACAATAACTGGTTCGATCAATAACTGGTTCGATCAATAACTGACATTGGGAACTGATTTGGCTGACAAAATGAAAAGGGAAAGCCTGAAATCAATATATTTTGCTTCTAACGAATTATTCCCGAAAGAAAATTTAAAATGAATTCTAAAGTATCCGTCATTATTGCATCTGCAGGAAAAGAAAATCGTGTGGATTCATTTTTAAAAGCAATTAAATCAATAGAAGAACAAAAAAATGTAGATGTAGAAATTATTGTTGTATTCAATGGTCCCAACGTAAGTCAAAGGTTACGCTCTAGCCTTGAAAACTATAATAATGTGGTTTTAAAATATCAAACAGAGCCTAGTTTACCCAACGCTATTCATTATGGTAGAAGTTGCGTGAATACAGAATATTTCTGTTTTCTGGATGATGATGACCTGTATATTCCAGATACACTGTATTTACGGTGCCAAATTCTGGATAATAATCAAGATATTGATGTTGTTGCAAGTAACGGACTGGTGAAAGATGGACTTGCTTCATCTTTATTATTTCCTAATTCATTACCCCTAACAGACAAACCCCTGGAAGAATTATTCAAACAAAACTGGTTGGCTTCCTGTGGGGGGTTATACCGAACGAAAACCATTGACACTCAGTATTTTAAGAAATCTGTAAAATATTTTGAATGGACAATGACCGCCTTTCTAATCGCACTTGACAAGAAAACAGCTTATTTAAAGGAGCCAACCTTTATTATCAATAAAACTGAAGATTCTTTATCGGAATCCTTAGAATATCTGGAAGCAAACCCCCGGTTTCTTGAATTATTATTAACATACCCTCTTCCACAAAATATAAAGAAAATTATTATTCAGCGCCGCATTGCCAGTTTCCATTATATTTCTACAGTATATCTTGATCAAAAAAATTATAAAAAGGCATGGCTCTACCATTTAAAAAGTCTTTGTAGTGTGCATGGAATAAAATATATTCCTTATACCTTCCATTTACTCTCTTAATTCATGAACCATTCAATTTTTATTGATGGCAGCCTGAGCAAAAACCATTGTCTTTAACAGATTTGCCTGTTAGGTTTTTTCCAGAAATTAACAAAATACAGGCGCACCTATGACGCAGGCAAAAGACCGTAAATTTTCAGCTTCCATATTACCACAGGCAGAGGAATATGAGGCTCTGCCTTTGCCGCATCGGCGGGATTTTAGTGATGTGGAGGCGTTGGAAAAGTCTGAAGAATTCCTCGGCCTGATGCAGCAGCGTCATTCAATCCGGGATTTTTCGGATCAGCCTGTGGCGCGTCAGGTTATTGAAAATTGTGTCCGTGCGGCCGGGCTGGCCCCCAGTGGGGCCAATCATCAGCCGTGGTATTTTGCCGTGGTGGAAAGTGCCGAGGCCAAACGAAAAATACGCCTTGCCGCCGAAGAGGAAGAACGCAGCTTTTATCAGGGGCGCGCCGGTGATGAATGGCTCTCGGCGCTGGAACCCATTGGCACCAATGACCAGAAACCTTTTCTGGAAACCGCCCCCTATCTCATTGTCATATTCGCCCAGAGAAACAGCATTGATGCGAAGGGCAATAAACGCAAAAATTATTATGTGGGTGAATCGGTGGGCATTGCCACAGGTTTCCTGATCACGGCCCTGCATAATGCGGGCCTGTCCACCCTGACCCATACCCCCAATCCCATGCGTTTCCTTAATGAATTATGTGAGCGGCCCGGCAATGAAAAGCCGGAAATGATATTGGTTGTGGGCCATGCTGCCAAAGAAGCCACCGTGCCCAAACATGCCAAATGGAAAAAACCGCTCAAGGACATCATGCGCTTTATCTGATGCGATCATTCCGAGTTTGAAATAGTTTTATGCGGCCCACCCCGGCAGCATAGTTTTGATGCGACCCACCCCGCCAGCCCTGCGGCGGGGTCTTTCCTATGTTTCAATAACCCTTAGATCTATTTAAAAATATCGCCGAGCTTTTTCTTCACATCTTTCAGGGTCTTATCCAGCATTTCCTTGCTCACATGTTTACTGAGCGACCCATTGATGACACTGAAGACCCGCTTGGCCACTTCCCCCGCACTGGCGGCTTTTTCATCATTACCGATCTTTTCCAGATGCATATCCGGCAGAACCAGCGCGGCCCCCTTGCCCCCCAAAAGGTCGGATGCCAGTTTAACCTTTGTGCCATTAATATAAATGTCATCAATGATGAATTTAGTCTCTTCCTCGCTTGATTTCAAACCAAGGCCCGCTACATAGCTTTCTACATTCTTCTGTAACCTGGCGATATTATTGCCTTTGGTGCCAATCTCATAAATCAGCTCCGCCCCCTCAATACGAATTTCTTTCACCCGAACCACATTTTCCAGAAGGGAATTAAGTTTGAGCGAAATATTCACCGCATCCAGTTTAAAAGCATGATCCGACTTAAAACCTTTTGGATTGCCAATCACCAGCCCTTGCAGGCCCGCGGTGCCATCCAGTAAAGAGACATTCACCTTGTCCAAGGTTATGGCCGAACCCGTCAGATCAGGCCCGTGATCCACCACCGCCTGACGGATCAAACCGCCCGCCTGACCGGCCATATAGACCAGTCCCCCTGCAATAAGAAGGATGAGAATGCCGAGCGAAATTACAATCTTTTTCATATCTAAAACCCCATTGATAAATCATACTGCAAGTTTCCCCTATCTTTGGAAAAGATGCAACGTCTAATCATCTTATCATGCAAAATAATTAGCCCTCCCTAATATGATATTTATTTGCTTCTGCCTTTCAGTTTTTCCATACTTCTGAGCGCCCCCAGGCCAAGCAGGGCCAATACCAGCTCCATCATATTGTCGGTGATAATGACGGGCGGTGTTACATCAAGTTCAAAAAGCACCACCAGCCATTCAAACAAAGGATGTAAAAGAAAAGCCCATAAAAACCCAATGCCGCAGACCCAGCCGATGAAAGGCCGCCAGCCAGCCACAAAAATACTGCGGTGCGCCGCCTCTATCTTGTTTATCTCCGCCTGAAGAAGATGCGGACGCTGACGAATTTTATCCAAAACCGCTGCCGCCTGTGCCTTTTCCTCGTCACTGGTAAACAGCTGGTCAAACACATTGCCCACTGCCGATACCGCATCCACAGCCCCACCGCCAAAAATTCTCGAAAAAAAGCTCACCTCAACCCTCCTGTAAATTATGATAGGAATTGCCATCAAATATCAGGGCCTGCTGCCGGTTGATATTTTTATGATACGAACAATGTATCCAGCCACTGTAAGGCGCGCCCCGCGCGTGATATTCCAAAATCAATTGATCAAACGTCAGATTATCCCTTATCCAAAGGGCAACTTCATAATTGGCAACTGAGGGGATTTCGAAATCAACCGCCTGCCCCAATACATGCCGGGATGTGGCCTTGGCGCCGATAATTTTATTGAGGGCTGCGCAGCGGTAACCACTGGAGGGGGAAAATGCCCTGTTAAAATGATGCCGCACCGGTTCGAGAATATGGTTGCTCAAGGCCCCAAGGTTTGCCACCACATGGTCCGGGGGCCTGTTATCAATATTTAGCCGCAATGCCGTTTGACTTTTAGTCAATTCATCCAGGGTAAAATATTTACTCAGTCGTATCATTTTCGCCATTTTCCTATATACTCCTATCGCCCGGATAAAATAAGGCCGCATAAAGTGTCAGAGAAGCCAACAGATGTGTTTTAGCCCAGCCCTTGCGCCGGGCCCATTTGCGATCAACCGCGTTCAGGGACATTTCTTCTATGATCACATCAAACACAGGCCCGATGGCCATTTTTTCCTGATCCATTGCTTCGACCCAGCGGCTATAATTATTTTTAAGGTCAACTTCATAATCCCCTTCCGCCTGAGGACTGTTGCGGCTGGTTTGCACGATTACATCCTGAAAATGACTAACCCTTATTTCTGCGCCTTGCGTGATCAGATGAAACGCCCGCCTGATCTGTTGTGCCGCCCAAAAGTCACGGCCACTCAATGATCCTTTTTTCTTCAGGGATGACAGGGGATCAAGCCTCAGTTTTGAGGCGGTTTCCGCCGTCGGGCCTATGGCTGAATACGGGTTCTGAACCACCCCCATATTCTTTGCCTTACACGCGCGCCCCGCCGATTTTACAGGTTCGGCAGAATGTGTTTTCTGACCGTCTGAATTTTTATGCACGGATATATTTTTATCCCGTCCCAGGTTTTCCATGCTTTTCAGCGCGGATTGGCGGGATTTTTGGGAAATATTCCTTTTTTTGGCCTGACGTATTTGCCTGAAAGACTTCCCCTGCCCCTTTTCAGGCATGGCATATCCGCCATTCCCCTTTATTTCCAGTCTGTTAAAACAAGATAACGCTGAGATATTCTTTTCCATCATTTATTCATTCCTTAAATTCCCCACATCTAAAAAAAGATGATTTCGATTCGCTGTTCCTATTATAGGGAAAAATAAGAACAAACCAAGAACAAAATACGATTTACGCCTATTGGTAAGAATAGCTTGACCTTTTGATGCGAACAAAAGACAATTCCCTTAAATACAGATTGCTCAGCATCCGGGGAGAGATATTTTGAGCCTTATAACCTATACGGCCGGCCTTGGCCTCGCAGTGCTTATCGCTTTTATCATGGTGATTGGCCGCGACTTGCTGGTGCCTTTTATGATCAGTGTTGTGATCTGGTACATGATAAATACCCTGTCGGATTATTATCAGAAAATTCATATCAAATCCTACCGTCTGCCCAGAAGCATCAGCTATACAGCGGCGTTGCTCACTATGGTTTTATCGTTGAATCTGTTGATCAATATGATCACCAACAATATTGCCGAAGTGAAAAAAAATGCGCCTGAATATCAGGAAAATTTTATGAATCTGGTTCAGCGCGTTTATGAGCAGGCCGGTATTGGCCAGGAACCCAACCTTTCACAAATCGTCAACCAGCTTGATCTGGGCCAATTCATCCTCAATGTGGCCTCTTCTTTCGCATCGCTCGCCGGCAGTGCCAGCCTGATCCTTATTTATGTTATCTTTTTGATGCTGGAACAGAAATTTTTCTCACAAAAGATCAATGCCCTGTTGGAAAAACGCCCCGTTGAAGCCTCTGTGCGTGAGATCATCGAGCGGGTTTCTGATGACATCGAAACCTATGTGGGCATCAAGACCTTTGCCAGTATGTTGACCGGGGCGGCCTGTTATCTGGTCTTGATCATCGTTGGTGTGGATAATGCCAGCTTTTGGGCCTTTCTAATCTTCCTGCTCAATTATATCCCCACCATCGGTTCCATGATGGCGGTGATTTTCCCGTCCCTCTTATGCCTTGTACAATTCGGACAATTCAGCCAGTTTTTCATTACCCTGGGTTCGCTCGCCGCCATTCAGTTCAGCATTGGCAATATTATCGAGCCGCGCCTGATGGGCAACCGGTTGAACCTGAGCCCTCTGGTGGTGATGCTTTCCCTGTCTTTATGGGGCAGCATATGGGGCATCGCCGGTATGTTCCTCAGTGTGCCCTTCACCGTCATATTGATGATCATTTTTTCCCAATTCAGAAAAACCGAACCTATTGCCATCCTGCTTTCACAAGATGGGCTCATCAATTCATCCAACAGGGAAAAGCTGTAAAGCCGAAGAGCCAAACTGGTAAGTTTTAAGCCTGGTAAATTTAAGCCTGGTAAATTTTAGGCCTGGAAAACTAAAGGACAGATAAATTTCTGGACTGTAAAAACTAAAGGCCGGCCACAAAAGTGGTCGGCCCATAAATGGTCAAAAAGTCAATATATGACCCTGTGCAAAAAACCTGCGCTCAATAACGTCAGGCATTAAGCAACAGCGGCGAGATCTTCTTCATTACAGAAAACATCATAGGTCACCTGCAGCAATTTCGCCACACGGTCATCTTTGATTTTATAGAAAATCTGCTGGCTTTCCCGGCGTGTTGTGACAATACCTTCAGCCCGCATACGGCTAAGGTGTTGTGACAGGGCCGACTGGGAAATATTGAGATTTTTTTCCAGGTCACCCACACACATTTCTTCGTCAAGAAGGCGGCTCAAAATTACAAGCCGGTTGGAATTCGCCAATGTTTTAAGAAAATCCGCAGCCTGAAAGGCTTTGTTTTGCATTTTTTCAGAGTCAATTAAGTCTATCTTGTTGTACATCCCATTTTACCATAGTAGTTTCTGCCAAATTGTTCATTTATTTTATTTTATGCATACACAAATACACGCGTTTTTATTATATCGCTTTTTACTTATATACTATTTTGCATAAAACGTGAACTATAAATTTTATTATTTTACATCTTATAGTCACATGCCAGTTGAATCGCTTTTTGCCATTTTGTCAACAATATTTCGCGATCTTCTTGTACCATCCCTGGACTGGCAATCTTACTATATTTATAAAGTGTTGATAAATCATTAATATTCGAATTTTCCTTCATTCTAATACCCGCAATAATTGCAGCCCCCAAAGCGGTTATTTCGTTAATTTCAGTTTTAAACAACGGCAAATCAATGATGTCTGATAAAGATTTGAGGAAGATTTTATTGGCCGCCATGCCCCCGTCTACCCTGAGGGACGTAAGAGTAAGGCCGCTATCACGCTTCATGGCATGCAAAAGATCTTCTGTTTGCAGGGCCACTGATTCCAGGGTTGCATAAATAATCTCCGCCCGCCCGGTACCCCGGCTGACCCCAAATAAAGCCGCCTGTATATCCGCCTGCCAATGGGGCGCGCCAAGCCCGGTAAAGGCCGGCACCACCATCACACCACCACTGTCTTCCACCGAAGCCGCCAATTCTTCGCTTTCTTCGGCATGTGAGATAATGCCCAAACCATCCCGAAGCCATTGTATGGCCGAACCCGCACTGAAAATACTGCCCTCCAGCGCATAAGCGGTTCTGCCCTCAAGGCGGTAGGCAATCGTACTTAAAAGCCTGTGGGATGATTTCACGGGCTTATCCCCCACATTCATCATCACAAAACCCCCGGTGCCATAGGTGCATTTTAAATTGCCTTTCTCCAGACAATTCTGCCCCACCAGCGCCGCCTGCTGATCCCCGACCATGCCGGTGATGGGCAAGCGGTTTTCAAACAGGCCCGCTTTGGTCAGACCAAAATCACTATCACAATCACAGACTTCCGGTAAAACTGCCGCCGGAATATTAAACAGGTCCAAAAGCGCCCGGTCCCATTCAAGCTGGTGAATATTATAAAGCAGGGTTCGGCTGGCATTTGTCACGTCCGTTTTATGAACCGCACCCCCGGTCAGATGCCACAGAATAAAACTGTCCACCGTACCAAATGCCAGTTCCCCTGCCTCCGCACGCGCCCGCGCCCCGGCCACATTATCCAATATCCAGGCTATTTTTGTGGCGGAAAAATAAGGGTCCAGCAACAGGCCGGTTTTGTGGCTGATCATATCCTCATGGCCTGCGGCTTTTAAGCTTTCACACAGGTCAGCCGTGCGCCGGTCTTGCCAGACGATGGCGGGATAGATGGTTTTACCGGTCTTGCGGTCCCACACAAGGGTCGTTTCCCTTTGATTGGTGATGCCAATGGCACAGGGCTGCTTTTTCGGCCCCACCTGCGCCATCACCTGACGGCAGGTGTCAATCACATCCCGGATAATTTCTTCCGGATCATGTTCGACCCAGCCGGGGTGGGGGAAAGACTGGCTTAATTCCTTTTGTGCCGTGGCCAGCGCCCCGGCCCCGAGGTCAAAAATCATGGCCCTGCTGCTGGTGGTTCCCTGATCTATGGCCAATATATATTTTCCCATATGGCAACTCCCTATTGTCAATTTTTTTAATCCCCTTAATATACAGAATTATGCGTAAAAATTCCTTACAAAATAAAGAGCCCCGGAAAAATAAAGAGCCCCGGAAAAATAAAGAGCCCCGGAAAAATAAAGAACCCCGGCAAAATAAGCGAGCCCGGGGCGATAGTGACGTGTATGACCTGTTGATCATCGGTGGCGGCATCAACGGGGCGGGCATCGCCCGGGACGCGGCGGGGCGCGGCTTAAGGGTTCTGCTGGTGGAAAAGGATGATCTGGCTTCTGCCACTTCCTCCAAAAGTACAAAATTAATCCATGGCGGCCTGCGTTATCTGGAATTTTATGAATTTTCTCTGGTGAGAAAAGCGCTGAGCGAACGCGAGAAGCTGCTTAAAATCGCCCCGCATATCGTCCGGCCAATGAAATTTATCCTGCCCCATGCGCCGCATCTGAGGCCCGCATGGATGATCCGTATCGGTTTATTCCTCTATGATCATCTGGCAAAGAATATTTCGCTGCCAAAGTCCAGATATTTCAAATTGAACAGTTCCTCCCCCCGAAATCCTCTGGACCGGCATTTAAAATCCGCTTTCAGCTATTATGACTGTACGGTGGATGATGCGCGCCTTGTGCTGTTAAATGCACTGGCGGCAGAGGAACTGGGGGCCGAGATTAAAACCCGCAGCCGTTTCATCGCCGCCACACGCGAAAAGAATGACTGGAATGTCACACTTTCGGGTGCAGGCCCGAAAAATATTCGCGCGAAAGCCATCATTAATGCCGCCGGCCCCTGGGTTACCGATATTATTGAAAATGGCCTCGACTTCAAACCCCATAAGAATCTGCGTCTGGTCAAGGGCAGCCATATCATAACCCCTCGGCTTTTTCCCGGAGAGGAATCTTATATCCTGCAAAATCCGGATGGCCGGATTATTTTTGTCATTCCCTATCATGAAAAATATTCCCTGATCGGCACCACGGAAATTAATTATCAGGGCGATCCGGACAATGCTGAAATACTGCCTGAGGAAATTGACTATCTCTGTACGCAGGTAAATCGTTATTTTGAGGCCACCCTGCCGCACGGCGAAGCCTTATCGGCGCGGGATGTTCTGCATCATTTTTCCGGTGTCCGCCCGCTTTTTGATGATGAAAATGCCAAGGCCAGCGCGGTGAGTCGCGATTATGAACTTTCCCTGCGTGATGAGGCGGGACAGGCCCCGCTGCTTTCCATCTTCGGCGGTAAAATCACCACCTACCGGGAATTGTCGGAAAAGGCCATGCATATTTTAAAACCCTTTTTCCCCAATATGAGTGATGACTGGACCGGTAAAATTGCCCTGCCGGGGGGTGATATTACACACGCCGACCCCCAAACCTTTGAGCGCCAGATTTCAGAAGATTTTGACTGGCTCAGGCCAAATCTCAGAAAACGCTACGCCCGGCTTTACGGCACCAGAATATATAATTTGCTGGAGGGACGGGAAGATATGAAAGACCTCGGCCCAGAGATTGGCCCCGACCTTTATGAAAGAGAAGCCGAATTTCTCATGGACGAGGAATGGGCCAAAAATGCCGAAGACATCTTATGGCGCCGCACCAAACTCGGCCTTGACTGGACAGAGGAACAAATGCAAGGTCTGGAAAAATGGATAAAAAACAGATAGGCGAGTATCACAGGTAATAAAATAAACTGTCATCGTCATTTAAACCCTTCAATTCAAAGGGCCATAAAGTGTAATATAGAGCCATTTAGTGTTTTAAGGATTTCATGCATGTATATTTTACCACATCAGAATACATGGGCGGCCGAGTTTGCTTTTGAAAAAGAGCGGATACGACGTGCCACAGGCTCTTCACTCAGGCTCTTTCACATTGGCTCAACGGCAGTTAAGGGGCTTTGTGCGAAAGACTGCATTGATATACTTGGTGAAGTGGATGACCTGGACCGTGTTTCAGATATGACCGGCTCGCTTATTGACTTAGGATATTTGTATAAAGGCGCATATGGAATTGAAGGAAGAGAATATTTCTCTAAACCAAAGAGAAAAGTCCATTTGCACATTTTCCAAAAATCTGACCCCAATATTGAACGCCACCTCCGATTTGTACAGGAAATGAGATCAAACCCCAATTTGATAGCTGAACTAAATACATTGAAACAGAAATTGCATCACAAATACCCAAAGAATAAAGATCAATATCAAAGTGAAAAATCAGTCTTTTATGATAAGTTTAATTTTTGAAAGGTAAGGAATTCAAATTAGAAACTGAAAAGCCCCACACTCACCCCCTCCCTCATTCCCGCGCAGGCGGGAATCCAGTCGTTAATATAAAGTCACCAAAGGTGTCAGCATTATATTTTTTCTTTATCAATGGAAATGCGTCAGGGCTGGATTCCCGCCTGCGCGGGAATGAGGAATGCTGAGTTAAGTCTTATGTTCCCCGAATTCTTTGTTAAATAACCTATACAATTGTTCTCATTATCTTTTTTGTGGGGATTTGTCAGACTTAGACACTATTGATCACGGGATTATAATGCTTGATAAAAACATCTGGTATGTATAGAATTTAATTAGCGCAATGCTCACCTTAGTGGAGGAAATCAGTGCAGAGATTAAGTGGGGAATGGACCATCGTGGTAATCGGTGGATGGAATCTTAGCATTTTTCAACCGGACTGGGTTGCTAAAAATTTATTTGAAGAAGAAGAAATTAGGGTTGAAGTAGCTCTTGTGTCTGGCGCGTCTCAATTCAGTTTTATTCATAATGGGATTTCATTGGTTGTTAATCCGAGCAAGCTTACTATATCTAGCGAAAATCTAGATGATAAATCTATAAATTCATGTGAAGAATGCTTAAAAAAAATAGCACGTCTTTTGCCGCATACTCCAGTATCTGCAATAGGCTTTAATAGTGGTTATATTGACGTTAACCAGAATGATACATTATTGGGTCTAATCAGTTTATGCGATACAGCAAAGTTGGCTGGAGAAGGTTGTAAGATAGTCGAAACTTCTATTAGGCGTCAGCTTGATATGGATGAAAGGATTATTAACTTTAGAATACTTGAACGAGATGGCAAATTTTATATTACTGTGAATTATCACCTGAATGTTGAGTCTACATTTGCAATTTTGGAAATACCCGATGGGGAATATCTTCAGACGAGTAAACAAGTCGCAAAATTGCTTGAGAAAATTTATGATATGACATTAGAAACGGAAGAAGACGATGAATAATAACAGAACTTGGCACGATTCTTTGAAAGAAGAAGATAAGTTGGCTGAAAGTGTTACTTTTGAACTTCCAGGGTCAACAAGAACTGAATTGGTAAAGTTACCATCTACTGTACAAATTGTTGTATCTTCAGCGTTCAGAGATAAAGTTACTGTAGTCTATAATTCTCAAAAAGAGCGAGAGAAGCTCGAAAATTTGAGATATAATAGAAATATACGTCATACCAATACGAGATAAATATAGTTATATTTGGGGATCATGGTGCATTACGTTTATTCAAAAGCAGATAGTGAGTTTTTGGAACAGGGTGATGTCCTTAAAAAGACTGATGAACTTGTCAATTTAATTAACACAGTGCATCCGCATTATTCTCATGACAACTATACACATTTCATGGTGCTGACGCAGTCGTGTGACCTCGTCAAAAGAAAGAACAGTTGTAAAGCAAAATATATTACATTAGCGTGCGTAAGGCCGCTGGAGTTAGCTATTGACCGTGAAATGGATCAGTATCGTGGTGAACTAGAAATTCGTGCGGGTGTTTGTTCAAGTAATAAAAAGTCGAAAATTGAAGATTTCCTACGAAAATTAATTGACAATAACCACCCTGATTATTTTTTTCTTCAAAAAGATGACGAGACTGGCTTCCAACAGAATTCCTGTGTCTTCTTACGTTTATCAATTTCAATTAGAGCTTTCCAACACTACGAAAAATGCTTAAATGCGCGATGTTTGGGCCTCAATGATGTTTTTAAAGCAAAACTCGGTTGGCTTGTAGGTAATATATATTCGCGTGTAGGCACACCAGATTGGATAGGCAAAGGGGGCACATCAAGCGATCTCAAGCACAAAATTGAGGATATTCTTGAATCAAATTACAAGTGGTATTCATACGAGATGGTAGCCGCGGCAAAAAAGCATATAAAAGATGATGAACTCCTTAAATTAGATAAGAAAGAATTACGATCAAAGATTGAGGAGGTTGAATATACACCTGCTTCCGAAAGGCAGTTGGATAGAATTGTACAATATGTCTTCAATATTATTGAAACTGGGAATGTGACAAAAGAAACTCTTAAGGATCAGCTTAGTTCTCAACCAGACATAAAGAGACTTCGCTAGGAATTCTGGGTACAAAATACTTAATTGCTAACGAATTCCAATTAGGGCAACAGTTTACTTTTATTGTTTTTTTAGACCAACACAAAAACGACCCCATCAACGGATTTTAGCCCGTTGACACACAAAAGGTTCAAAAATGAGGAGACGGTTTAGTCTTTTTTGACCAGGGTGACACCGCCGGGGCCGATGATCACATCGTCGCTTTTCACTCTATAAATTTGTGTAAGGCCCGGGGCGACATATATTCTGATCTCGTCACCGTCTTTTTCAAAATCAAACTCTGCAAGTCTGCTGCCGATCATGGATTGGCTTACGGTTCCATCGGATTTAAAATCCATGACGATGGCCCCCTGCAGGGCACGATATTCACCCGAAAACCCACCCCCGCACGCGCTCAGGAGGAGTGGTAAGATCACAGCAAAAATTTTAAAATTCTTCTTCATGTTTTTTCTCGTTTCTAAAGCATACTTTTAATGAGCGGATGGCTCAATGTAATATAGTTTGGATAACCGATCAAGGGTCGATCAGTCCAGACTTTGGCGACAATTGATATTTTATACGTATTTTCAACAGCTTAATCATTATTTACATGCCCTCACCCCATCATATCCCCTGTTGCCGCTGAAGTTTTTTCATCTTTTTCAGCAGGCGGTTTCGTTTGAGGGGGGTGAGATAATCAAGGAAAATCACCCCGTCCAGATAATCCATTTCATGTTGTATGACGGTGGCAAGATAATCTTCTGCCTCTAACGTCTGCCGATCCCCTTTTAAGTCAAGATAGATGACTTTAATTTTTCTCGGTCGCGAAATCTCGGCGGATATGCCGGGAAAACTTAATGAGGCCTCTTCAAAGGTCTGTAATTCATCGGCGCTTTGGGTAATTTCCGGGTTGATCATGGCCAGAGGACGGCGCGCGCCCCCTTCCTGCAGATCAATCACAATAACCCGCTTTAACACCCCCACCATATTGGCCCCGATGCCCACTCCTTTTTCATGATAAAGGGTTTCAATCATATCCTCTGCCAATTGTATGACAGCCCCATCCACCTTTTCCACAGGTTCTGCTTTTTGTTTAAAAATCTTATGCGGGCCGAGGATGAGGGCTAAGGGGGGCATAGGCAAATTTCCAAGGGTGATTAAGGCTCACATCATGCTCTATAGATACTCGAGGCGATCATCAAGTCCACATTTTCCCCATCCGTAGAAAAGGGGCAATTTATGGAAGTAAAACTCTTGAAATTCTTATTGGCCCATTCCACATTATCAGAAGAAAAATAAGGTTTTTTATTGTCCACCAGCCATTGATAGCGTTCAAGAATTTTATCCGTATTGGCGATTTCATCCACCCATTGCCCCGTGGGATCAAAACCCGCTGCATTCACACATTCCGTGCCCATGAGACGGCATTTAAAGCGCAGAGGGTCGCGAAATACATCCACCATGATGATTGAGGATAAAACACGCGGCAGACGAAAAGGACTAAAATCAGAACGCGATGGCATCAGACGATCGCCCTTGATCTCCAGCCAATAATCATAAAACATATGCTGTCGGCTGGAGGTAAAATCCGCTTTGCTAAAATCCGTAAGGAAGCCTTCCATAATAATCAACCCCATCCATAATCTTGCGGCATCTCTATGCTACATTATTAAGATAGGGTTAATTTAGTCTTACCCCGGCGCTTAAATCGTCTCACCAAAGAGTTCACGGCCAATCAGCATGCGGCGAATTTCGCTGGTTCCGGCTCCGATTTCATAGAGTTTGGCATCGCGCAACAATCGTCCGGTGGCAAATTCATTGATATACCCATTGCCGCCCAAAGCCTGAATGGCCTGCAAAGCCATTTGCGTTGCTTTTTCCGCTGAATATAAAATACAGCCCGCCGCATCCTTGCGGGTGGTCTCCCCCCGATCGCAGGCTGCCGCCACCGCATACACATAAGCCCGACAGGCGTTCAGTTCCGTATACATGTCGGCAATTTTGCCCTGCATCAGCTGAAATTCGCCAATGGGCTGACCAAATTGTTTGCGGTCATGGATATAGGGCAGAACCTCATCAAGACAGGCCTGCATAATGCCGAGCGGCCCACCGCTCAACACCACCCGCTCATAATCCAGTCCCGACATCAAGACATTGACCCCGCGCCCTTCGGCACCAAGAATATTTTCCGCTGGCACTTCACAATCCTGAAACACCAGTTCACAGGTGTTGGACCCGCGCATGCCAAGCTTGTCGAGCTTTTGCGCCGTGGAAAAGCCTTTAAAATCCTTCTCAATCAAAAAGGCGGTCATGCCCCGGGGACCGGCGCTCATATCCGTTTTGGCATAAACCACCAAAACATCGGCATCAGGACCATTGGTGATCCACATTTTATTGCCGTTCAGCACATAATGATCGCCCTTTTTATCGGCGCGCAATTTCATGCTCACCACATCCGAACCCGCACCCGGCTCGCTCATGGCCAAGGCCCCCACATGTTCCCCGCTGATCAGCTTGGGCAGGTATTTTGCCTTTTGGGTGTCCGAACCATTGCGGTTGATCTGGTTGACACAAAGATTGGAATGGGCGCCGTAGCTCAAACCCACAGAGGCCGACGCGCGGGAGATTTCTTCCATACAGATGGTATGGGCCAGATAACCCATATCAACACCGCCAAAATCTTCCGGCACCGTCACCCCGAGAATGCCCAGATCGCCCATTTTGGTCCAGAAACCTTCGGGAAAATTATTGCTGCGATCAATTTCTTCGGCCAAGGGCGCCAATTCATTGCGGGCAAAATTCGACACACTGTCACGCAGCATGTCAATGTCTTCACCATGATTAAAGTTCAAGCTTGGATAAGAAACCATCTATCCGGTCCTTTCATCTGTTTGTCTGTTATTTTTTAAGCGCCATGGCCAGTTTCGATGCAGGTTTTCTGTCCAATGCATCCGAAATAAACCAGGCCGTATCAATTATTTTCTCAAGCTCTACACCGGTCTTGATGCCAAGACCGTTCAGCATATAAAGCACATCTTCCGTGGCCACATTGCCGGAGGCCCCTTTGGCATAAGGACAACCCCCAAGGCCGGCCACACTACTGTCGATGGTGGTTATGCCGCGCATCAGACCCGCATAAATATTGGCCAATGCCTGCCCATAGGTATCATGACAATGCAGCGCCAGCCTTTCCACCGGCAGCCCTTTCATCACCGCATCCAGCATGTGATCTATATCTTTGGGGGTGCCCACACCGATGGTATCGCCGAGGGAAATTTCATAACAGCCCATCCCCAACAGTTTGTCAGCAACTTCGGCCACTTTTTCAGGGGCAATTTTGCCTTCATAAGGGCAGCCTACCACACAGGACACATAACCGCGCACATCAAGTCCCGCCGCCAAAGCCTCTTCGCTCAGGGGTTTAAAACGCGCGAGACTTTCATCAATGCTGCAATTGATGTTTTTCTGGCTGAAACTTTCCGAAGCCGCACCAAAGATGGCCACTTCGGTGGCACCGGCCTCTATGGCCGCCTCAAGCCCCTTTAAATTCGGGGTCAGAACCGGGTAGACCGTGCCCGCTTTTCGGCTGAGCTGGCGCATCACGTCTTTATTGTCGCCCATTTGCGGCACCCATTTGGGGGACACAAAACTTGTGGCTTCCACCTTTTTAAGACCCGCAGCCGCCAGCCGTTCGATCAATTCCACCTTTACTTCTGTGGAAATGACCTGTTTTTCATTCTGTAGCCCGTCACGCGGGCCCACTTCATAAAGTGTCACATGATCGGGGAATGTCATGCTTCTTCCCCTTCAATACGGATCAGAACAGCCCCGTCCCCGACCTGATCATTTTCCTGAAAGCCGAGTTTCTCAACCATACCGCCCACAGGGGCCTTGATGGTATGTTCCATCTTCATGGCTTCCAAAATCATCAGGCTGTCCCCTTCTTGTACATGATCCCCTTCGGCAATCATGACACGGGTTACCTTGCCCGGCATGGGGGTCACAATAACCCCGTCACTACCGCCATCTTCCTCACCAGATGTTCCGGCCTTATAAAGGTGAAGATGGGCAATTTTCGCGCCGTGGAAGATGGTAAAGTCCTGCCCATCCACGATCACCCGGGCTGTGATTTTCTGCCCGTCAATCATCAGGCTGATATCATTGCCCACATGGGACAAAAGATGCACGTCATAGGTTTGTTCATCCATCTGACACTGGAAACCATTTGATAAATAACGAACTTTTACGGGGCGTTTTTCATCATGATCCACAAAGGTCAATTCCGTTTCCAACGTCATATTGGCACGGAAACCATCGCTCCAGCCCCAAAGATCCTGGCCCTGTTTCTGTACCTCAAGCTCCACCAAAGATGCCGTGATGATCATCACCGGGTCCACAAGCCCCCCCGGCATTAATGAGCCAGAATATTTTTCAATAAACCCCGTATCCAGATCAGCCTCTATAAAAGACGCATGGGAGAAGATATTACCCAAAAATTCCAGATTACAGCGAAGCCCCGCAACCGCTGTTTGTTCCAAAGCTCTTTGCATATGACGCAGAGCCGTAGCCCGATCCCGGCCCCATGTGATTAATTTAGCAATCATCGGGTCATAATAGATGCTGACAGGGTCCCCCTCTTCCACACCAGTATCCAGACGGAAGGCAGCAGATGAATCCGGGGTGGAGAAATGATTGAGAAGTCCCGTTTGCGGCATAAAATTATTTTCCGGATCTTCTGCATAAAGCCGCACTTCAAAAGAATGGCCATATATGCTTAAGTCTTCCTGTTTCAAGGGCAGCCTTTCCCCCGCCGCCACACGAATTTGCCATTCCACCAGATCCTGACCGGTGATGGCTTCGGTTACGGGATGTTCCACCTGTAGCCGGGTATTCATTTCCATGAAATAAAAGGGCGCATTATCCAGCCCCTGTTCCACATCCACAATAAATTCGATGGTGCCCGCCCCCTGATAGGCAATGGCCTTGGCCGCTTTGACCGCCGCCATGCCCATTTCGCTGCGCATGTCTTCGCTCATACCCGGTGCGGGGGCTTCTTCCACCACTTTCTGATGGCGGCGTTGCAGGGAACAATCGCGCTCAAAAAGATAAACCACATCACCAAAATTATCGCCAAAGACCTGCACTTCGATATGGCGCGGGCGGGTGAGATATTTTTCCAGCAACACATGAGAGTTGCCAAAAGAGGCTTCCGCCTCACGCTGGCAACTGGCAAGGGAGGCGCGGAAATCTTCCGCCTTTTCCACCATACGCATGCCTTTGCCGCCACCACCGGCCACGGCCTTGATCAGCAGCGGATAGCCGATTTTTCCGGCCTGTTGTTCGAGAAAATCTTCATTCTGTTCCGCGCCCTGATAGCCCGGCACCACCGGAACGGCGGCTTTGCTCATGATGTCTTTGGCTTTATCTTTCAGCCCCATGGAACGGATGCTGTCCCCGCTCGGGCCAATAAAGGCGATACCGGCTTTTTTACAGCTTTCCGAAAAATCGGCATTTTCCGACAGGAAACCATATCCCGGATGAATGGCCCCGGCCCCGCAATCTTTCGCCACTTGAAGAATTTTTTCAGGCCTGAGGTAACTGTCCCGGGCCTCGGCCCCACCAATGGGATAGGCCTCATCCGCAAGACGCACATGACGGGCCTCTGCATCGGCCTCGGAATAGACCGCCACCGTGATAATGCCGAGCTTTTTTGCGGTTTCAATCACCCGACAGGCAATTTCGCCCCGGTTTGCAATCAAGATTTTATCAAACATTTATTTATCACCCGCCTTTTTAGAAGTCGCCCAATTCGCCGGTCGTTTTTCCAGAAAAGCCGTAAGCCCCTCCCGCGCTTCAGCCCCGGAACGTACGACGGCAATGCGTTCGGCGGAATCTTCCATCATTTCCCCGTCAATGGTTTTGCCCGCATAATCCAGTGCCAGACGTTTGACTTCTTTCATGGCATGGGGGCCGTTAATATTCAGCTCTTTGAGGATATTATCAAGACAGGCACCCATTTCATCGGCCCCATCCACCACTTCATGAGCCAGACCGATTTCCAGTGCTTTATCGCCTTTGAATCTCTCTCCCGTCTGGAAGAAACGCCGGGCCTGACGCGGGCCAATAGCCGCCAGCACATAAGGCGATATGGTGGCCGGGATCAGGCCAAGTTTCACTTCCGACAAAGAAAAATTACATTGTCTGTCTGCAATCACAAGGTCACAACAGGATATAAGCCCAAAACCGCCACCCATAGCCGCTCCCTGCACACAGGCAATGGTCAGTTTATTCAGGCAATGAAGTTTGTTCAACATGACCGCCAACATTTCCGCATCAGCCACATTCTGGTTATGGGAAAAATCCGCCGCCCGTTTCATCCAGTCCAGATCGGCCCCGGCGGAAAAAATCTTGCCCGCGCCCTTTAGAACAACAGCCTTGATGTTTTGATCATTTTGAATCTCGTCAAACAAGGCCGACAAACGGGCGATCATATGTTCATCAAAGGCATTGCGCACTTCGGGGCGGTTCAAAGTGATCCAGCCAATATTGCGTTCGTCTTTTTCAAATTTTACAATTTCTTCGCTCATCATTTACATCCTGAATATGCCATATTGGGTTTTCTCAATCGGCGTGTTGAGGCTGGCTGAAAGACCAAGGCCGAGTATCCTGCGGGTATCTTTGGGATCAATCACCCCATCATCCCAAAGGCGCGCTGAGGCATAATAGGGATGCCCCTGATGTTCATATTGTTCCAGGATTGGTTCTTTAAAGGCCGCTTCTTCGGCTTCGGACCAGTTTTCACCGCGCCGTTCCTTGCCGTCCCGGGTCACGGTGGCCAAGACCCCAGCCGCCTGTTCACCGCCCATGACGGATATACGGGCATTGGGCCACATCCACAGGAAACGCGGATCATAAGCCCGGCCACACATGCCGTAATTGCCCGCACCGAATGACCCGCCAATGATGACGGTGAATTTCGGCACCTTGGTACAGGATACGGCGGTGACAAATTTGGCCCCATCCCGGGCGATGCCGCCGGTTTCATATTTTTCCCCCACCATAAAACCGGTGACATTCTGCAAAAAGACCAGCGGGATTCCGCGCTGGGAACAAAGTTCGACAAAATGCGCGCCCTTGAGGGCCGATTCCGAGAAAATCACGCCGTTATTGGCGATTATACCCACGGGCATGCCGTAAATATGGGCGAAACCGCAAACCAGCGTGGTGCCATATCTTTTCTTGAATTCATCAAATTCACTGCCGTCCACAATGCGGGCAATAACCTCCCGCACGTCATAGGGGGTTTTCAGGTCCGGCGGCACCACCCCGTGTAATTCAGCCGGATCGTAAAGCGGCTCTTTAATGTCCCTGAGAGCCAGCGGATTTTCTTTTTTCCGGTTCAGGTTATTGATGATAATCCGCGCGGTTTCCAAGGCGTGATTATCATCCTGCGCCAGATGATCGGCCACACCGGACACCCGTGTATGCACATCCCCGCCGCCCAGGTCTTCGGCGCTGACCACTTCGCCGGTAGCGGCCTTGACCAAGGGTGGCCCGGCCAGAAAAATCGTACCCTGTTCCTTGACGATAATGCTTTCATCACTCATGGCCGGAACATAAGCCCCGCCCGCCGTGCACGAGCCCATCACCACCGCAATCTGGGCGATGCCTTTGGCCGACATGTTGGCCTGATTAAAGAAAATACGGCCAAAATGATTTTTATCGGGAAAAACATCATCCTGTTGTGGCAGGTTCGCGCCGCCACTATCCACCAGATAAATACAGGGCAGGCCATTCTGTTCGGCAATTTCCTGCGCGCGCAGATGTTTTTTCACACTGATGGGAAAATAGCTGCCGCCCTTGACCGTGGCATCATTGCAGACAATCATACATTCCTGACCCGCCACCCGGCCAATACCGGAAATAACACCCCCGGCGGCAATATCCTTGCTATACATGTCATAGGCTGCAAGCTGTGACAGTTCGAGAAAAGCAGAACCCTTGTCCAACAGGCGGTTGATGCGTTCACGCGGCAGAAGTTTGCCTTTGCTTAAGTGACGTTCGCGGGATTTTTCACCGCCGCCCTGTTCGATCTGGGCTATTTTGGTTTTCAGGTCGGCCACAAGGTCTTCCATCACCTGTTTATTGGCCTGAAATTCCAGACTGTCCCGGTCGATGGCGGTGGGGATCACTGCTGACTGAATGTCTATTTGGGTCTTATTTGGTTGGGTCTTATTTGGCATGAAATTTTTCTTTCATATCAAGAATTATTTTTCCGCATCATAACCCAAATTCATCCATAGACAAAATCACTTATATTTATTATATTCATAGATAATTTCTATTATTAATAATAATACAGACGTTTCCATGATCGAAATTTATCAATTACGCTATTTTCTGGCGCTGGTGGAAACCGGCAGTTTTACCAAGGCGGCGGAACGGGTTTATGTGACCCAACCCACCTTGTCGGCGGGCATTAAAAAACTGGAATTGGCCCTCGACAGCCAGTTGTTTGACCGCTCGAGCCGCCGGGTTTTCCTCACCGAAAGTGGCAGCCGTTTTGTGGAACGGGCCAAATCCATCCTCCATCAGCTCAGCCTGGCGGAGGCGGAAATCAAAGCGGTGGACAGCCCCAAACTGCTGCGCCTTGGCATACTCATGACCATTCCCACCGCCTCGGTCAGGCATTTTCTGCATCCTTTTCAGCTTAATGAAGCGGGCATTGTGATGGAATTATTTGAAGGCACGGAACAGGAAATCCAGAACCGGCTGGATGCGGGACGCATTGATCTGGCCCTCACCATTTTGCGGCCCGGCGAAAAAAATGATGCCATTCCCCTCTACCGTGAGAAATATTCATTGGCTATTGCCGCCCATCACCCCTTGGCGGTAAAATCTGTCATTCAGCCCACGGAATTGGCCAATGAACCCACCATAGTCCGCTCACGCTGTGAAGTTTTGAGCGAGACATCGCGGTTTTTCACCGATCATAATGTGCGTCCCCGCCTTGTCTATCGCACCGCACAGGATGAACGGGCGCTGAGCATGGTGGCGGCTGGCATTGGTTTTACCACCATGCCAGATCAATATCATATGGACGGGGTCAGTCGCATAAAGCTTCAAGGTTATGATTTTGACCGACAGATCGGTTATATTAAAAGTCTGCATCATCCGGGTTCGGAAAAAGCCGCCCTGATAGATCATTTTATCAAGGCCAGCAAAGAAAATTTGCCAGACCTTATCTATGGGAAAGCTGTATAATGCTCTTTGAACTTCTTAATATCATACTGCCGGTTTTCCTTGTGGCATTTGTCGGTTTCGTCTGGATCAAAAGAGGTTATGATTTTCCCACGGACTTTGCCACCCGGCTGACCATGAATGTGGGGGCCCCTTGTCTGGTTTTTACAGGCATCATGAATCTGGAGGATAATTTTACCGAGGCCAGCCATTTTATGGCCGCCGCCGCGGTTGCTATACTTTGTCTTCTGGCAATCAGCATTATACTTGTTCATATGCTGAAACTGCCCAAACGCGCCTATAGTGTGGCGTTATTTTCCTGCAATGCCGGTAATATGGGCATTCCCCTGTGCCTCTTTGCTTTTGGCGAAAAGGGCATGGCGCTGGGTGTGGCCTATTTCAGTGTCAGTGTGGTCTTTTCCGTTACGGTGTCGGTGTTTATATCCCATGGGTCCATGACCCCGGCCACCCTGTCACGCACCACGCTTCTGTACGGGGTGGCATTGGCGCTGTTTTTTATTTTCTCAGGCTTGAAGCCGCCCGTCTGGCTGATGAATACCACCCAATTGATGGCGGGCATCACCATTCCCATGATGCTTTTAACCCTGGGGGTATCCTTGGCGCGGCTGAAATTTGGCAGTGCCGGGAAATTTATTTTCCTCTCGGCCCTGAAATTATCCGTGGGGATTTTGGTGGGTTTTACCATCGCCCACCTGTTTGGCTTTGAGGGGCTGGAAAGAAATGTTCTGATCCTGCAAACATCCATGCCGGTGGCCGTCTTCAGCTATATGCTGGCGAGCCAGTATAACCGCAATCCGGAAGAGGTGGCGGGCATGATTTTTGTCTCCACCCTCATGTCCATGATCACCATTCCGCTGCTGCTTACCTATATGTTATAGGTCACACACCGTCTTGACATCACACACAGTCTTTGACATCACACACCGTCTTTGACAAAAGGATTGCTCTGACGTTCCTGACCAAAGGTGGACAGGGCGCCATGGCCGGAAATAAAGGTGGTATCATTGCCCAGAGGCCAGAGCTGCTCGCGAATGGATTTGATCAGGGTGGCATGATCACCCTTGGGGAAATCCGTCCGGCCGATGGAACCCTGAAAAAGCACATCCCCCACCAGCGCCAGTTTTGAGGGTGCATGGTGAAAGATCACATGACCCGGTGTATGGCCGGGGCAATAATAGACATCCATGGTGATGTTGCCAAAAGAGATCTTATCACCGCCCTCGAGCCAGCGATCCGGTTCAAAAGACCGCCCGCCGGGGAAACCGTATTTGGCGCTATGTTCGGGAATATCATCAATCCAGAATTTATCGAGCTTCTGCGGCCCTTCAATGGGAATATCCAGCTTTTCCGCAAGCTCTGCCGCACCGCCCGCATGATCCAGATGACCATGGGTGATGAGGATCTTTTCCACATCCACTTTATTTTCTGTAATCGCGGCCATGATATTGGCCACATCCCCGCCCGCGTCCACCACAGCCCCTTTCATGGTTTCATCACACCATAGCAAGGTACAATTCTGTTGAAAGGGGGTCACGGGAATGATGGTGGCTTTTAACATGGGATACTCACTTTTATGATCAATTATTCAGGACAGCGAAGGTCCAGTGACAGGGCGTGGATCTGTTCGGCCATTTCTTCTTTCAGGGCGCCATAAACCATGCGCTGCATGGCCACACGGTTTTTGCCCGTAAAGTCTTTGGAAACCAGCCTTACCAGAAAATGGCTTTCCCCCCCTTCACGCGCACCCGCGTGGCCTGCATGTTTATGGGATTCGTCAATCACTTCAATGGAATCCACCGCCAAAGCATGCCTTAATTTCGTTTCGATTATTTCTGCAACAGCCATAACATAACCCTTGTGATTTTTTCCTATATCCTTACATAGGGAATAAGTGCTAAAATCTCAAGCATTCAAGATCACAAAGACAGCGTTAGACAAAAATCACAAAATGAATATCACTGAATGAATTTCACAGGACGAAAATAAATGACAATGGCGCCAAGCGTAGACAGTAATAATGAGCTTCCCGACATCAAAGTTAATGTGAGGCAGGTTTTTGGCATCGACAGCGACATCGAAGTACCCGGTTTTTCCGAAGCCAATGAACATGTGCCCGAAGTGGACGAAACATATATTTTCGATCATGATACCACCTTGTCCATTCTGGCGGGTTTTGCCTATAACCGCCGCGTCATGGTGCAGGGTTATCACGGCACCGGCAAGTCCACCCATATTGAACAGGTGGCCGCGCGCCTCAACTGGCCCTGTATGCGTATTAACCTCGACAGCCATATCAGCCGCATCGACCTTGTGGGCAAGGACGCCATTGTCTTAAAAGACGGGCTTCAGGTGACGGAATTTCAGGAAGGCATCCTGCCCTGGGCCCTGCAAAGCCCCACAGCTCTGGTCTTTGATGAATATGATGTGGGCCGCCCCGATGTGATGTTTGTGATACAGCGGGTGCTGGAAGTGTCGGGAAAACTGACCCTGCTGGATCAGAATAAAGTGATTCACCCCCACCCTTCATTCCGTCTCTTTGCCACCACCAACACCATTGGCCTCGGCGATACATCCGGGCTTTACCACGGCACCCAACAGCTTAATCAGGGGCAGATGGACCGGTGGAGCATTGTCACCACCCTCAATTATCTTGAACATGCGGTGGAAGAGAATATTGTCCTCGCTAAAATTCCGGCTATGAAAACCGAAGCCGGGCAGGACTTGATCCGCAAAATGGTACAGGTGGCCGACCTCAGCCGGAACGGCTTTATCAACGGTGACATTTCCACGGTCATGTCCCCGCGTACCGTGCTGACCTGGGCCGAAAATCATGCCATTTTTAATGATGTGGCTTTTGCCTTCCAGGTCACTTTCCTCAACAAATGTGACGAATTGGAACGGCCGGTGGTGGCGGAATATTATCAGCGCTGTTTTGGCGAAGACTTGCCGGGCTCCTCAGTAAAAGCCGCTCTGGAATCCTGATTTGTCCAAAAAATCTACCCAAAGACTGGAAAATTTTAAGCGTGCTGTTGGTGCCACCGTCAAAGCGATGGCGGCCAAGGCGGATATTGATGTGCGTTTTTCTGCTGAACATGTGGACATCACCCGGCCTTCGGCACAACTGCCCATCACCTCTATCGATTTACCCCCGGACGAAGTGGCCAGAACCCGTGGTGCGGGGGATGCCTATGCTCTGCGTCTGCGTTATCATAACCCTGTTCTGCATCAGAAATATTTTCCCGAAGGTGATATGGCTGAAAGCGTTTTTGATGCGCTCGAACAGGCAAGGGTTGAGGCCATCGGCAGCAATCTTATGACTGGTGTGGCCGATAATCTGAAGGCCAGCCTGACAGAATATTACACAAAATTCCCCCTGAGCATGCCCACAGAGGATGAAGAAGTGCCGCTCGGCCATATTATGAAACTTCTGGCGCGTGAAAGGTTGAGCCATATTCATCCACCACAAAATACCAAAGACGTGGTCAACCACTATCGGGCCCAGATTGAGGCCAAAGCCCATGGCCACCTTGATGACCTGACACAGGTTATGACAGATCAGGAGGCTTTCGCCCGCCTGTCCCGTAAAATCATATCGGATCTTGATCTGGCCGAAGACTTGAGACCCGATGACGCGCAGCCCAGCCCCGATGAGCAAGACCAGCCAGACGATGATCAGGATGATCAGGGTGATGAAGACAGCGGCAATGATGAGGGCCAGCAATCCCCGGATGAAGCCACAGAAAGTCAGGATGGTGCCGGGGAGGCCAGCGAAAGCATGGTCGATCTTAGCGAACAGCAATTACGCGATATGATGGGCGAAGAAGCCGCCAGCACGTCTGAGGCGGCCATGCGACCCAATGATCCGGCCTCACAGGCTTTGATCGGCAATCAATATAAGGTCTATAGCACCGAATTTGACGAAATCATCGGCGCGGAAGATTTATGCGATATGGAAGAACTTTCTTTCCTGCGCAACAGTCTCGATCAACAGCTCAGCAATATGCATGGTATCATCTCCAAGCTGGCCAACCGTCTTCAGAGAATGTTGATGGCCCAGCAAAGACGGTCATGGGACTTTGACCTGGAAGAAGGCATCCTTGATACCGCCCGCCTGACCCGGGTGGTGACCAACCCCCTGCATGCCCTGTCTTTCAAGGCTGAGAACGAAACCGACTTCAAGGATACCGTGGTCACTTTGCTGATTGATAATTCCGGTTCCATGCGTGGCAGGCCCATTACCATTGCCGCCATGAGTGCCGACATTCTCGCCCGCACGCTGGAACGCTGCGGGGTCAAGGTGGAAATCCTCGGTTTTACCACCAAAGCCTGGAAAGGCGGCAAGACCCGGACCAAATGGCTGGAGGACGGCAAACCCGCCAAACCGGGCCGCCTCAACGACCTGCGCCATATCATTTACAAAACAGCCGACAGCCCCTGGCGGCGCACCCGCAATAATCTGGGCCTGATGTTGCGGGAAGGATTGCTCAAGGAAAATATAGACGGCGAAAGTCTGCTCTGGGCCCATAGCCGCCTGCTGGCCCGGCCGGAAGAAAGACGCATTCTGATGGTCATATCGGACGGCGCGCCGGTGGACGACAGCAGCCTGTCTTCCAACAGCCCCAATTATCTGGAAGATCATTTACGCTCTGTCATTGACTGGATCGAAAAACGCTCCCCCGTGGAACTCTTGGCCATTGGTATTGGCCATGATGTGACCCGCTATTATCAGAATGCCATCACCATCATGGATGCGGATCAACTGGGCGGGGCCATTACCGAACAATTGGCCGACCTGTTTGATGAAGCCCGGCAAAGAAGAAAATTCAACTGAGCCTACATCAGGCGGATCCAGGATTTGAGCTGATTGATCTGACTTTTCAAGACATGTTCATCACCGGTGGCCTGACTGAGAATAATGATGCCGTGAATGGCGCTTAATAAGCGGTTGGCAAAATCATTTGCCTCATCAACCTTGGCCATGATTCTGAACTGTTCTTCAATCCAGTCCAGTCTGATTTTAAGCAGGACTGCGGCCTTGTCTTTCAAAGAACCCTCTGTGCGTGAAAGATCCAGATAAAGTGCCGTATAGGGGCAGCCTTTTTCAATCAAGTCTTCTGAATTTTCTGACAAAATATCCAGATATTGGCTCAGGCTTTGGCGCGGATTATTATTTTCGGCAAAGGTTTCGAAAGTCGCCAAAAGATTTTTCTTGTGCAGGCCCACCACCTTTTGGGCGATATTCTGCTTGTCTTCAAATATTTCTTTCAAATCCGCCACAGACATATGCACAGACTGGGCAATATCAGACAGGCTCGTGTCATGATAACCGCGCGTATAGAATAAGTTTAAAGCCGCCTCGGCGATTTGATTTTCAACTTGAATATTTGTCATTATAACAGGTTAACCCATTTCCCCTAAATTCCGGATCACCATTTCATCAATTGTTTAATATAATATTAGAATTACATCAATTTATCTAATAAAGCGCAGAAAAGCACAGAAAAAAGACATTCTATGCCAAAAATATCCTTCAGGCATAAAAAAACCGCCGGATCATTCATTTGAATGAACCAGCGGTTTTAAAATTCTATAAAGCGAAATCAGGCCGCTTTTTCGGCGATTTTCTTTTTAATCAGCTTTTTCAAACGACGCGCACGCAAAGACAGGTTAACGTCACTGGCTTTAACAAGAAAACTGTCCAGGCCGCCGTTATGTTCTACTGTACGCAGGGCATGTGTTGAAATCCGCATTTTTACAGATGAACCCAACACATCGCTCAGCAAAGTGGTTTTCGTCAAATTTGGCAAAAATTTACGACGGGTTCTGTTTAATGCATGAGATACATTATTTCCGCTCATCACGGATTTTCCGGTCAATTCGCATACGCGTGACATGATCTTGTCCTTAAACTTAATATCCTGATTTGGAAACTTATTCTTCCAAATTGGTAATTTATGATCTTAATTTGGATCATCACCACTAGAATCAGTGGCAGACCCCGCAAAACATGAGAGGGGTATATATGGTATTGCGCAAGTCACGTCAAGGACAATCAAAGTAAAAACGCATATGAATTTTCTGAAATATTCCCGGTCTTCAATTTAGCGGAAAACAGCGTTCAGAAAAACTCATTTACTTTTGTACCAACTTCAGTCTTTATTTGCCCTTCCGGCGTTAAATTCACCCCTATACTCACATCTTCTTTCAAATCCACATTCATAATAATGGTCTGATTGCGTTTGGGTAATTTTATTTGCAGTGCGGCCTGTGGTGTATCTTTTTCAAAGGAGACTATTTTAGCCAGTCCAATTGAATAATTTGTATCAAGCGATGGACAGGTGATTTTCTCATCATTAACCTCAACAATGGCCTCATCATCTTCAAAGCCTGCCAAAAAAACAATGTCAATTTTTGTCATCCCGGATATCCTTTACTTCATCCCCCCGTCCTTAATAACATAATATATTCCGGGGCCGAAGCCCCGAAATATCTAAAATTGCCTCACACTCTATCGTATGGTTTCTTTTTTACCCTTCATACCACTGAGGGTTTCTTTTGCATGACCATACATTTCAGTGCCGATTGTACGCTGTGCATCTTTTTTCTTCAGCACTTTATTCAGGTAAGTTTCAGACGCTTTCTTGTTTTTTGGTGTGATGGAGACTTTATGTTCCACATCAATTTGAACAAAATCGCGACTGGATTTGAAACCTTCCACACAACCGACAAATTCAGCAATCGGATGATCCGCATAACGTTTCAAAACTTCCTGGAAGGCATCATCGCCTTTTTTAAGGAAGCTGGAAGGGGATCCTTCAAGGAAGAATTGCATGCCCTGCTCATAACCCAGCATCAAATCGGCAAGATGGTCTTCTTCTTCAGTACGGGGTGCTTTAACGCGCATCTGATGCACGGGGGAGAGCACCGCAGATCCATCCGGGCCATAATAGGTTGCCACCAGCTGATAATTTCCGGGTGCATCAAAAATATGGCCTTCTTCGCCATCCAGACCAATATAAGCGCTTGCTGTCAACGCTTCGCCAGATGCCAGAAGTTTGCTTTCAGGTATGATCAGATTACACATGGGCGGTTTATAATTCACCACAGCGCCATTGGGTTTTAAGATGCTGATCTGAACCAGACCACTGCTGGGGTTAAGGTCTTTAAAGACCGCCTGGGATTGATGAGAAAGATTTCTCACCATGATTGTGGCATAGACCGGTGTGCCCAGACTATCGGCATGATGCGCTTCCACCGAAACCGCCAGACCTGAATCATCTTCAAGATTACCCATAAAGTCCAGATGACCTTCGGCTGCGGCCCCTTTACCGAAGGGATTGCCGCCAAAGACAATATCCTTATGGAAAGCGTGACGCAGATGAGCCACTTCCATATTATCAAACTGGAAGTTGAAATTGCTCCAGAAGGTTGCGGCCCCGCCGGGATAATTCTGCGGATAATTCATCCAGGACAAAGAGGATGGCCGATTGGGAACCGGGGGGTCCATATATTTCTTATGGAAAGAATGATACAGGTTAAAACAATGACCCAGTTCATGCACATTCACATAAAGCTGGGTGCGTTGATCTGCGGCAGAGCCACTGGCAATATTCTGATAGAAAGAGGCACAACCCTGACGTTGTTTGTCTTTCTGATCAAACATGATGCCCAACAGGCCTGTACCATATTCATGGGCCCGGGCATGGAAAAGCCATACTTTCCAATGGGGGGCATTTTTCCACAGGCTGAAGTTTCTTTCCATGGCATCATGCAATTCTGCATTATTCCATTTATGATTGGCACCCGCAGCCGAGGTCGGCACCTTATTAACAATGCCGGAACTGACCACTTCCACACCCGCTTCTCCGTAAGCTCTGGACACATTCAGAGTACGTGCGGCCCCGCCGGAGGGCAAAGCCCCGGTATTATATGACACAAAGGGGGCAACCTTGTCTTCGTGATCCTGTTCCAGTTCCACTTTCCTGAAATAAGGGGAATCATAGGTACACACATAATAAGCACCGCGCTTGTTGCGCAAAGTCATCCACTGCACATATGCATTGGCCGGCGGCTGGTAAATATTATGGCGCGGGATTTGTAAAACCAGTTTTTTATAAGCCGTACTCCAGGTGGTTTGGGCAACACCCACAATAATAATACTGTTATTTCTGATCCTGATGGTGGGGGCCTTCAGTTTAAACGAGCCAAAATAGCTGGTGCTCGAACCGCTCTTGTAATAATAATCACCACTGACCATTTTCAGGGGTCTGCGGCCATCCACATCAACCCGAAGAACCAGCTTCCAGGGTTTTGGACAATTGGAATAACGTCCACTCACCCGGCGCGAACGCACCCGAATGGGAAGCGGGATTTTTTTGATGGGACGCGCTTCTGCGATCCCGATCTTATCCACATATCCTTCACTCATCTGAATGGAAAGTTCGTCTTTTATTTCTTCGAGCTCTTCCCCATATGCCCCTTCTGCCTGCGGCACATCAATTTCTTCATTTAAAGAAGGAATGATATCTGTAATTTGGTTCTGCTCTTCAATCGCTGCAATTTCTTCTATACTCAAGTCTGTATCAAAATCAGTAATCTCCTCTACAACAGGAGAACTGGGGTCAATGTTAATCATAACATACTCCTCTGTTAATATCTGTTTGAGCCAAAATCAGGGAGGGCACATAATATCCCCCCATTCAGGTCGTCTTTATCTGACCTGAAGGTTAAAAAAACACACAATACGCTACTGTCACAGCACGCATTACCGGATACACTTTTTGATGAAAAATGAGATTGGTCGCCTAAAAAATCTCTAAGAAATGCAAAATATTTAATATATTAGCATTATATCATATAATAAGATTTCATGCCAGTATTAGAAAAAACTATTTATGAGAATTCAAAGACTTTAATCGGTTTTATTCGACAGGAAAATATCCAGCATTTCCCGCGCGGCAGCGGTTGGTGGTTTAAGGCCGGCTTTTACCGCCTTTTCCGTTTCGTGTAATTTATCCAGATGGCTGTCTTTAAAAGCATCCATCAATTGATCATGAATTTCCGACCACATCCAGGCCCCGGCCTGATCACTGCGCAATTCTTTCAATGAACCGCTTTCTTTCATGGCCTTTTCAAATTCCTGCACATGATGCCAGACCGCCTCCAGCCCTTCTTCCTTCAGGGCCGAGGCCAGAACCACTTTGGCCGTCCAGCAATCCTGTTTGGGCCGCATCAGATGCAGGGCCGCCTTATAATCCCCAGCCGCCCGTCCGGCGGCTTTTTTCAAATCGCCATCGGCCTTGTTGACAATCACCAGATCGGCCAGTTCCATGATGCCGCGCTTGATGCCCTGAAGATCATCCCCACCCCCCGGCGACAACATCAGAAGGAACATATCCACCATGTCGGCCACGGCAAATTCCGATTGACCCACCCCCACCGTTTCGATCAGCACCACATCATATCCGGCCGCTTCACACAGCAGCATCGCCTCCCGCGTGCGCCGGGCCACACCACCCAGAGAACCGCTGGAAGGCGACGGGCGGATGAAAGCGGCGGGATCTTTGGATAAAGCTTCCATACGGGTTTTATCCCCCAGAATGGAACCTCCACCCAGTGAGGATGAAGGGTCCACCGCCAGCACCGCCACCCGATGCCCCTGTTCGATTAAATATTTCCCCAGCGCTTCGATAAAGGTGGATTTGCCCACCCCCGGTGTGCCGGTAATGCCCAGGCGCACGGATTTGCCGGTATGGGGCAGAATTTCTGCCAATAATGCCTGGGCCTGTTTCTGATGATCGGCGCGGCTGGATTCGCACAGGGTGATCGCCTTGGCCAGGGCCCGGCGATTGCCTTTAAGAATATTTTTTATCACTTCTGCCTGTTGCTTCATGGCCAACCCAATTAAACATTTGACCTTTTGCTTGTATTTGTTCCACAGTGGAATTGCAAGGTTTCACAATGATAAAAAGGGAGCAAATTCAATGTCCAGCAAGAAATATACCCCCGGCGCCACCCCCTCAAGACGGCAATTCATGGCCGGAAGCATGGCCCTCGGCGCAGGGAGCGCCCTCAGCGGCGCCGCGCTCGCCAATGCTGATGAAATTTCCAGCCAAAGCCTGAAAGAAGCAGGAAAACTCTTCGCGGTGGACTATAGCGACGCTGAAAACAGGCAGATGCTGGACACGATTGACGGGCAGCTCGAACAGTTGCGCGCCATTCGCGATTTAAAATATCCCAATATGCTGGCCCCCGCCACCACCTTTGATCCGCGCCTGCCCGGGGTGAATTATACCAGACAGGAAGACCGGGTCAGCCTGTCCCCAACGCATAATTTGGCGCTGCCGAATAAAGCCGTGGATATTGCCTTTGCCCCAATCCATCATCAGGCCCATTGGATCAGGTCGGGACAACTCAGCGCCGTACGCCTGACAGAAATATATCTTGAGCGTATTCAAAAACACGGGGCCGAACTGGAATGTTTCATCACTGTCACCGCTGACCTTGCCCTGTCTCAGGCGCGCAAGCTGGATGCGGAAAGTGCAAAAGGCAAAAATCGCGGCCCCTTGCACGGCATTCCTTACGGCCTGAAAGACCTGTTTGATACCAAAGACATTAAAACCACCTGGGGGGCCGAACCTTATAAAGACCGCGTCCCGGATCAGGATGCTAAAATTGTTGAACTGCTCAGGGATGCGGGGGCCATTTTGCTGGGCAAGACCACCTGTGGCGCGCTGGCATGGGGCGATGTCTGGTATGGGGGTAAAACCCGCAATCCGTGGAACATCGCCGAAGGTTCCTCCGGTTCCAGTGCGGGTTCAGCCTCGGCCACCGGGGCCGGGCTGGTGGGTTTTTCCATCGGCACCGAAACCTATGGCTCCATTGTCTCCCCCTCCCACCGCTGTGGCACCACCGGCCTGCGCCCCACTTTTGGCCGCATTTCCCGGGCGGGCGGCATGGCGCTGTGTTGGACCCTGGACAAGGTGGGGCCCATCTGTCGCGCGGTAGAGGATACCGCCATGGTTTTATCCGCGCTGAATGGCCCGGACGCGGAAGACAGCGGCAGCATCCCTCACGGGTTTGACTATGATTATGACCTGGACCTTCCCGCCCTGAAAGTGGGATATGACCCCAAATGGTTTGAAGGCGACCAGGCCACCGATGTGGACCGGAATGCCCTGAAGGTGATGAAGACCCTCGGGGTTCAGATGAAAGAGGTCAGCCTGCCCGATCTGCCCTACAGCAGCCTACTGCTTAACCTCAACGCCGAATCCGCTGCCGCTTTTGAAGAACTCACCCTGTCCGGGCGGGATGACCTGATGAAACGCCAGATCGCCAACGCCTGGCCCAATCATTGGCGCCAGGCACGGTTTATCTCGGCCGTGGATTATGTACAGATGGACCGCCTGCGCCGCACCATTATGCAAAATATGCACACATTGTTTGAAGAGGTTGACCTGATCATCAGCCCCAATTTCGCTGATAACCTTCTGCTCATCACCAATTATACCGGCCATCCCTGCCTCACCCTGCGCGGCGGATTTGAAGAACGGTCATTGGATGGTGTGGAAGGCAGTCACATCCTGCCCCACAATTTCTCCCTCATGGGCGGCTTATACACAGAAGGAAAACTCTGCGCCCTGGGCCGGATCATGGAAGAAAAGCTCGGCGTGCGGGCGAAAAAGCCACCTCAGTTTGCTTAAGGGGCTTCTTGGGGAAACCGATAAATATCAGCCCCCCAGATGTTTTTTCAGGAATTTTCCCATGGCCTCCAGCATAATCGTGCGGGAGGCCTCCGTATCCAGATTATGGTCGCCATCTTCCATGGTCACAAAGGTCACGTCTTTTTTCAGTTTTTTAAGCTTTTTGACCATATTTTTGGCCTGGCGGTAGCGTACCCGGAAGTCGTCCTTGGCATGGATGACCATTATGGGGGCCTTGATCGCCGCTGCCTGATGGTACGGGGATACGTCTTTTGGGTTTTTCCCCTCCAGCCCCATTGTTTTGGTCCAGGCCTTGCCACCGATGAATTTTTTATCAAAGGCGATCAGGGCCGGTATGTTTAACACGGCGCTGATACTGACACCGCATTTAAACAGATCCGGAGTTTTAATCAGCCCCATGGCCGCCGCATAACCGCCATAAGAAGCCCCGGCAATACAGATTTTCTTCGGATCAGCAATCTTCTGTTCAATCAGCCATTTGGCCCCGTCCGTCACATCATCCTGCATCACCCCGCCCCACTGTTTCTCACCAGCTTCTTCAAATTCAGAGCCATAACCGGTGGAGCCACGGAAATTAGGCTGTAATACCGCATAGCCCTGATTGGCGAGATATTGTACCGTATAATCATAGGTCTGGTCATCCCTGGACTGTGGCCCGCCATGCACCAGAACCACCGTGGGCAGGTTTTTATTTCCTTTGCCTTTTGGCAGGGTCAAATAGGCCGGGATATCCACCCCGTCGCGGCTTTTATAAGTGACAGGCTGAACCGAAGCCATATTATCCGGTGAGATGCCCGGCATGGTTTCCGAAATGAAATTCAGATTTTTCTTTTTCATATCCAGCAGGTAATAAACCCCCGGCTCCACATCACTATAGGAAAATATCAGATAACGTTTCTTTTCGGGCTGAATATTGACAATTTTATTCACTGTATCCGGTAATGCCCTGTCCACCGTATTCTGAATTTTCTGCAAACCTTTATCGAAATAGATGGTTTTGGGCTGATCCACTGTATATTGAACCCCCGCAGGAACACCGGTGACGGGATGATTTACAATATAGTCCATATCCACTTTTTCATGGGAAAATACCGCGTCTAAAACTTCATCCGTTTCCAGATTAATGCGATAAAGAGCCCTTCTGCCCTGTTCATTGCTGCCTCTGGCAAAACCAATTTTTGGATCGTTATCAAAGGCGATCAGATCCAGGCCTTTATCCCCCCAACTGGTCTTTTCAATACTTTTCCACTCATTGCTAACGGGTGACTTATACATATTTTTAAAAGTTGATTTGTCATACCCCCATGCCAGCCGTATTTCATGCTGCTGATCGGTTTGGTAATTCTGAATGCCGCGTCTTCCGCTGCCTATTTCCTTAAACTTGCCGTTTCTCACATCCACAATACGCACTTCATCCCGGCCGTTGAGATCCGCATCCAGAACCACCATGATATGATCCGGATCCTGGGGCAGCCAGTCAATGACGTGGTCCTGAATCTGGGCTGGCACTCTTTCCTTGCCAAGACGCGTACCCGCTTTCTGTTTCCTCCGGGGTTTAATCAGGTTCGTCAGATTTTTGCCATCAAAATCAACCCCGTAGAGGCGCGTTTCCCGGGTGGTGACAATGTTACGACTGGCGGTATATGCATAAGAAAGGATCAGCCTGTCATTATTGGCCCAGCGGAACCAGGAAATTTCCGCATTTTCTGCCGGAGGAAGCACTGCCGTCAGTTCCCCGGCAATCGGTTTGACCACAACCACCTGACGCCCTTCATGGGGCAGGAAATAAGCAATACGATTGCCATCGGGTGAGAGTTTTAAATTGCTCGTCGATTTAAGCTGTGCAAAAGCCTTGACCGAAATTTCCGCCGCTTTTTGCGCGCCTGTCTCTGCCACAGCCACAAAAGACTGAACACTGACAACAATAGATAAAATTATTCTGGAAAAGAACCGCATGCTACCCCCTGAGTTTTTGTTTTTTTTTAAAAAACCTAACTTAAAGAGAGCCAAGCGTCAAGGATTGTTCTCTGCCTCTTCATGTGCCACGCAAAAGAGGATACATATATAAGGCTGACTGATATAAGACTGACTGATATAAAGCTGCTGATATAAGACTGACTGATATAAAGCTGACTGACCTTCTAAACCGAAAATATCAGCAATTATGCCCCCTGCTTATTCAGCACCTCCAGCACCCAGGCGGCGGCTTCGGGGATGTTGGTGCCGGGGCCGAAGATGGCGGCGACACCGGCATCGGTGAGGTAATCATAATCCTGCGCCGGGATCACACCACCGCACACCACCAGCACGTCATCGGCGCCTTCTTTTTCAAGTTCGGCGATCAGTTGGGGAATGAGGGTTTTATGGCCGGCGGCAAGGGATGATACACCCACAATATGCACGTCATTTTCGATGGCTTCGCGTGCGGCTTCGGCCGGGGTCTGGAACAAGGGCCCCACATCCACATCAAAACCAATATCGGCAAAAGCCGTAGCGATGACTTTGGCACCGCGGTCATGACCGTCCTGGCCCATTTTCACCACCAGCATGCGCGGGCGGCGGCCTTCTTCTTCGGCAAAAGCTTCGATATCTTTCTGGATTTTTTCAAAACCCGCATCACCCTGATAAGCGGCGCCATATACGCCGGAAATGGATTTAACCTCGGCACGGTGACGGTTGAATATTTTTTCCATGGCCTCTGATATCTCTCCCAATGAGGCGCGGGCGCGGGCGGCGTCCACGGCACACTCCAGAAGATTATCGTCCCCAGAAGCCGCCTCTGTCAAGGCTTTCAGGGCCGCCTGGCATTTGTCCTCATCCCGATCTGCTTTCATCTTGTTCAGTCTGGCGATCTGGGCTTCGCGCACCGCATCATTATCCACGTCGAGAATGTCGATCTCATCTTCTTTTTCAAGGCGGTATTTATTAACCCCCACCACCACTTCTTCTTTCCGGTCGATACGGGCCTGTTTCAGGGCGGCGGCCTCTTCGATCTTCATCTTCGGCATACCGCTTTCCACGGCTTTGGTCATGCCACCAATTTCTTCCACTTCCCAGATGATCTTCCAGGCTTCCTGCACCAGTTCATTGGTGAGATGTTCCACATAATAAGACCCACCCAAAGGGTCCACCACGTTACACATGCCGGTTTCTTCCTGAAGCACCAATTGCGTATTACGGGCGATGCGGGCGGAAAAATCGGTGGGCAGGGCAATGGCCTCATCCAGCGCGTTGGTATGCAGGCTCTGGGTGCCGCCGAGGGAGGCGGCCATGGCCTCTACCGTGGTGCGGATCACATTATTATAAGGGTCTTTTTCCGTCAACGACACACCAGAGGTCTGACAATGGGTGCGCAACATCATGCTTTTGGGGTTTTTGGCGCCGAAATTCTCCATAATCTGGGCCCAAATGGTACGGGCGGCCCGGAGCTTGGCCACCTCCATAAAGAAATTCATGCCAATGGCGAAAAAGAAGCTGAGACGCGGGGCAAAATCATCAATATCAAGCCCTTTGGCCAGGGCGGCACGCACATATTCCATGCCGTCGGCCAGGGTGAAGGCCAGTTCCTGCAACTGGGTCGCGCCCGCTTCCTGCATATGATAACCGGAAATGGAAATGCTGTTATATTTGGGCATTTCCTTTGAGGTATATTCGATAATATCGCCAATAATGCGCATGCTGGGCGCGGGCGGATAGATATAGGTATTGCGCACCATAAATTCTTTGAGAATATCATTCTGAATGGTGCCGCTGAGCTTGTCCCTGGACACACCCTGTTCTTCGGCGGCCACAATATAAAACGCCAGACACGGGATCACCGCCCCGTTCATGGTCATGGAGACGGACATTTGATCAAGCGGGATCTGGTCAAAGAGGATTTTCATATCCTCCACACTGTCAATGGCGACCCCGGCCTTGCCCACATCGCCCACCACACGGGCATGATCACTGTCATAACCCCGGTGGGTGGCCAGATCAAACGCCACGCTCAGGCCCTTCTGCCCCCCTGCCAGATTACGACGATAAAAAGCATTGGATTCTTCGGCGGTGGAAAAACCTGCGTACTGACGCACCGTCCACGGACGCCCCGCATACATGCTGCCACGCACCCCGCGGGTAAAAGGGAAAAAACCCGGCAGATTCCCCATATGGGGAATGTCAGACACATCTTGCGCCGTATAAAGCGGCTTCACATCAATGCCCTCCGGTGTCTGCCATGTAAGGTCATCCAAAGAACGCCCCCGAAGCTCCCCGCTCACAAGTTTCTGCCAATCAGTGATGGATTTCCGTTCTGTCATGTGTCGTCTCTATTCTTGGGGCATATGCGTCATTTCGCCGCAGTATCCATAAATGTTACTCATGAGTCAAATTTACCGATGAAATCATCATAAGAATTACGAGGGCAGTTTAAAGTGTCCGTCAAACAGGGGGGGGGCTTCATTGTGTCCCCCGATTTTTGCCCCGATTTTTGATTTTTCCCCGATTTTTCCCCGATTTTCCTGTTTGTCTGGATCAGCTCAGTTAGGCATTACATACCAATATGACACCAAACAATATATTTACTGGTCTGTCGATAGCGCAGTCCCCGTCCAAATTCATCGACCATGCGATATCAACTTTTTTACGAAAGAAAGATTCTCTACAGCCGTTAGCCAACCAAACAGTTGACCAGGTGCTATTCCAGCTATCAATATTTGGATTAAAGTCATTACCAAAAAAGGGATAAAATAGTTTTTGGATTAACTCTTTGTGAGCATCATATTGAATATCCGATGTATTATTCAGATATTCAGTAAAGAAAGATTTATCTCTTATTAAGTTTACCATTTCATCTAGGGTTGGTAATCGCCAATTATGTATCCCGGCAAATGAAAATGAATTGTTCCCATGTTTAAAACCCTTGCTATATTGGGTCAATGGAAGGGATGCAGCTGTTATTGGTCCCATGTAATCACGATTTGGCGGTCGCACATATGCAGATAGTCCTTTACCAAATAGATTTGTCGCTTGGTGCCAGGATAATTGAGTGGGTTCGCCAATCCATTGCCCGCCATAAAAATTCATCCCGAACGGGGCGCCAAGCCACGTCAAATTATTCACTATATCTTTAACCGTTCCGTTGCCTTGATCTACCAAATAGTTACCCATAAAACCCCTCCCGTATTCCTTAAAACTTACGTCAGCTATCATTCAACCCACGTCTGTTTCTTCAAGTTTCCCGATATTCTTTTTCGATCACTTATTATATTAGGTTTTATTTGAAAGGAGCTACATACTTCCGATAATAGTTTTCTGCTAATATCTGTGCCTCTTTACTTTCAGACATCCAGAATAGCTGCGCCTTTGCTTTAAAAACACTTTGTTTAGAAGCACAAAAAAGCCATGCGTAGGCTTCATTTGCGTGAAGTTTTTTATATGAGGAAATTACTTTTCTACCTTTAAAGTATTCATCAAAATAAAAAGCCGTTGGTCGTGTTTTACTACTTTCACGTAGAAGACTCCCCAGCTCAAATTGAGCTTTTGCGTGCCCAGCCTTAGCCGCGGCAACTAAGTATGATATTGTCTTAGGAAGAATAATATCAGATTGATGGTCTATGGTCATTTTTGCCGCTTTATACCCCGCTTCTATATTCCCATTGTCCGCAGCTTTGGAGAAAAACATAATAGCACTGCTATAGCTTTTCTCACCTTCCAGAATCAAGCCAAATACATACGAGCCTATTGGATGGCCATCAGAAATTTTCATAGCTAAAAGCGCATATTTTTGGGCTTGCCCCAAGTCCTTTGGCACACCTGATCCCTCATAATATCGCGCAGCAAGCAAACCTGCAGAATCAGCATTTCCGTTTGATGCTGCCTGTCGTGCCCAATAGGCGGCTAGAGTGCTATCTACTGCAACAGTTGTCGAACCAAGCTTACCTGTAGTATAAAGTACTGCAAGAGCGTACTGTGCGTTCACATTGCCTTTTTCAGCTTTCGCTATTACATTATTTAGATCTCTCTCATCAGCTGATGATATCTCCAGAAGATATATTGAGAATACAGTGACCAATATTAGTAACATAGCGATTTTAGAAAAAAAATTTGATACCGCCATAACGTTTAACCTTTCTTCCTGGGCGCTCCCAATTTATAATTGTTTATATTTTTAATTCCCCAATATGAGGTGGATTCCACTTCGAAGTGCGACAGTGATGGTTCAAAGTAGGACATAGTTTGCGTAACAGATAGAATGAGGTTTCTGACAACTTTATTCTAGAGGGAGCAAACCATGTCCTACACCCACCTTA